>Ga0255336_100150_pt1 | contig 155163 bp, 155 predicted proteins | sample MeOH1_35cm_T3_17_FD_189102 | JGI IMG/M metagenome (GOLD analysis project Ga0255336, IMG submission 189102) | Sandy soil microbial communities from University of British Columbia, Vancouver, Canada - MeOH1_35cm_T3_179 | ecosystem: Engineered > Artificial ecosystem > Sand microcosm > Unclassified... | reverse complement strand
CGCTGACCGCGCCCGAGTGGCCCTCGAGCGTCTGCTGCAGGGCTCCCATGGCCGCGTCCCAGAGTTTGACTGTCTCGTCGTCGGAGCCAGATGCCACCAGCTTGCCGTCCGGCGAGAAGGCGACCGCGCTGACCCAGCCCGAGTGGCCCTCGAGCGTCTGCTGCAGGGCCCCCGTGGCCGTGTCCCAGAGCTTGACTGTCCAGTCGTCGGAGCCAGACGTCACCAGCTTGCCGTCTGGCGAGAAGGCGACCGCCCTGACCACGCCCGAGTGGCCCTCGAGCGTCTGCTGCAGGGCTCCCATGGCCGCGTCCCAGAGCTTGACTGTCCTGTCGAACGAGCCAGACGCCACCAGCTTGCCGTCCGGCGAGAAGGCGACCGCGATGACCGTGAGCGAGTGGCCTTCGAGCGTCTGCTGCAGGGTCCCCGTGGCCGTGTCCCAGAGCTTGACTGTCCTGTCGTCGGAGCCAGACGCTACCAGCTTGCCGTCCGGCGAGAAGGTGACCGCGTTGACCGCGCCCGAGTGGCCCTCGGGCGTCTGCTGCAGGGCTCCCATGGCCGCGTCCCAGAGCTTGACTGTCCTGTCGTCTGAGCCAGACACCACCAGCTTGCCGTCCGGCGAGAAGGCGACCGCGTTGACCCAGCCCGAGTGGCCATCGAGCGTCTGCTGCAAAGCTCCCATGGCCGCGTCCCAGAGCTTGACTGTCCTGTCGCCGGAGCCAGACGCTACCAGCTTGCCGTCCGGCGAGAAGGCGACCGCGTTGACCGCGCCCGAGTGGCCTTCGAGCGTCTGCTGCAGAGCTCCCGTGACCGCGTCCCAGAGCTTGACTGTCCAGTCGTGGGAGCCAGACGCCACCAGCTTGCCGTCCGGCGAGAAGGCGACCGCCATGACCCAGTCCGAGTGGCCCTCGAGCGTCTGCATCACCGCCCCCCAAGATGATTCAACTTTCGGTAATCTACGAATCCAGCTAGGGATCCGGTCCTTGAACGTATTCCTAATTATACTTGTCTCCGGCGCAAAAACAATCGAAGAGGAATAAAGCTGGAGAGGTGCAGTATCGATTATCCATCGGTTATGTAGAAGAAAGCGGCTTGCATCGTTGAGAAAGCCAGATAATTGAATGCCTTTATCAATCTAAGAACATTAGTACAGAGGTAAAGAAGCAGGGTGTTAAATTAGCATTTAACTTACTGCGACAAATGATTGCAAAGTGCCAATCAGGGCAATACTTTCGGATATTTTGCCCATAAGGCTTAAGGCTTCAAGCCAATAAAGGAAGTGTTCCTGTAGAAAAAGGTGCACCTGGTCCTCGTCGCAGATACGGCTTTTGCTCTGCTCAAGGTGGTGCACCCAATATAGGCAAGCATATCGGAGATCTGATGGTAGCCTGTTGTCTATAGTTTGTCTGTCGATCTCACTCCGTAACTTTCCAGGAGTATTCAAGTTGCACATATCTTCTCGGAGACCCCCTGGCATAGACATTAATTCAAGGCATTTTGTCGCTATCATCTCGTGGGCTTCTCTCCCATTAACCCAGAGTGGGCATTTCTTTTTTATTTCGTCGTCGAGAAGAAAGTCGCGGAACGACAGATGCAATAATCGAACAGGAGAATTCGGGGTGGAAGGGATGCTAAGGACAGAGTGTAGTGGATCCAGTCTGCGGTCCACAACCGTCTTAGAGATGCCAAGGAGGCTGGCCAGAGAAATAGTGGAGAGAGGTTCGGCAAGGATGACAATTGAGCCAACGATTAGTTGGAATTCTTGTCTAAGCCTCTCCTCCTGAGAGTCGCTGAGGCCGACGAGTAACTTGTCAAGAACCGGAAGGTACGTTCCGTCCAACTTGGACGCCTGGCCTGTTGTTTGATACTTTAGAACAGCGGTTAGTTGTTCTTCCGGATCCCATCTTGGGTCTCCAACAAAACGGCAAATAGTTGCCGCAAAAATAAACAGAGGAGTAACCATCTTGACTAGAAGCTGGATGTTCCGGTCACCGGGCCAGTCAATGGGGAGTGCATTGTCGTCTCTGGTCTCTGTAAATTCATCTCTGATCTTTGCAAATTCGTCCTTCAGAAAAACGGATATGTCGTGATTGATTATCTCCCGGGGTATATCTTGGAGGATCAGGTCCTGATGTACGTCTGCTGACATTTTCTTAAAGCCAAGACGAATCGGGAGCTCCGGTCGGCTGGTCACAAAGATCCGCATCTGAATTGAACTCAAATGGCGAGTTTGAGACAAAAGATGGATGATTGTTTTGATGTGTTCTTCTCGTTCACATTCGTCTAATGCATCCACCACGATAACCAGTGTCGGAAGTGGAATGTGCTTTATCTTGGACAGTGGTTGATAAATAAGCTTGTCAAATTGTTCTTTCATGGCCTTTTTGGATATATCAGGGTCGGTGTCGATCGCTTTGCTGACATGGGGTCTCAAGGCAGGCACCTTGATCACAAGTTGACTGGTGATGGTGGTGAAAAACCTCGATGCATTGCCACGGTCACCCTCACCTCTCTTGAAGAAGAAGGTGGCTCCTAGCAAGGTGGCTTCTAGCGGGTCTTCGTCGGCGAAAGACTGGGCAATTGTTCGAGAAATTGTGGACTTTCCCGTCCCGGCCATACCATTTAGCCAAAATATACATTTACCTTGTGAATCCTGGGTCCAGTCCCTGATTTGACGAAGTAGGTCGACCCTAGTTTCTTGATGGCACCTTGCATCGAGTTCATCATGATGTGAGTTGAAAGCTGCTCCTTCCGCAGAAGGAAGTTTTGCGAGATCGATTTTCTGATTGATGTCTAGGGCGAGCGCACTGTATAGACGAGACCGTCAGCTATCTTGAACCCCAGCAGCGGCAAAATTTGACTCACGTTTGGTCGACTTGCAGAGCGAGAGAAAATGCTTGCTTGAACCGTTCAAGTCTCGTGATTATCTTGTCCACTTCCTTGCTTTCGAGGGGCCATTTGAGAGCTCGTATTCTCAGTCGACCCATGGCTTTGTGTATCTTATCGGGTTGCAGTCTCTTATCTAGCTTCTGAAGCTGCGAAGAGCAATCATTGAGCGCTTCGAGCAACTTCTGGGACGTGGAGAGGCTCGCACCACCCGAACTGTCAAGGAGCTCCTGCACTTCTTCAAGCACATCCGTTAAATTCTTGACTTCCTTCTGTAGGCGTGTAATGTCCTTCTCGGCGTGTTTAACGGCGACAGAATATTGGAAGCAAAGCGAGGCGACTTTGGCTGATAACTCGATGACAGCAATAATGCTGGCCGCCGCTCCCAGTCCCTCCATTACGGAACTGGAGGAGGTAGTGGAGAAACAACCGTCTCTCGGTGAGCCTGATGGACGCCAGTTTAGTCCGAATCCTTGGGGCTGTGTTGAAGGGGCAGATATCGTAGGATAGTCAGTGCCGGCTCGCAGGGCAGTGGACAGTGTGAGAAGCGGGAGATCATAGAGTGGAGGGCGTCTCGATGTCTTTGGAGATCAGTGGATATGAGCGTTCATTGCGTCGACTAGATCAGTGTGATGAAGCGTGGAAGTCTTGAGCTGTTCGAGCCTTGGGGTGAGGCTGAGCGGACCACCGCAACGCTGCTGCGGTTCTGTCTTGGCACCCAGACATCTGCTGAGGCTGAACACCATGTAGGGCGGGGGCGTGTAAAGACTGCCACATTCTTGCCAAGGTATTGAGGGGTACCACTTGAGTGGCGTCGCACCGCTTCTGTACACAGCTTCTTTGGGAGTTTGTCGATGTCTGGATAGGCTTGAGATAGGCAATCATGTGTCTTGACGTCACTGGGAGTTGACAGCTGAATGATTATCGGCAAGGCTACTGCCAGGCGCCAAGCATAGGAAGGCTCCAGTACTCCCGACAGCGGCGACATGGCACTCTTGTTGGCATCAGCGAGGTCGTCCGGATTCAGTGGTTGTTCAAGCTTGAGTATCTTTGCTGCCTTCTATCCTCAAGGTCATGAGAACAGGTGCGCAATTGGCATAATTCTCCTTGCCCTTGAGCAGTTGAGGAGTTATGGTTGTATGATATCGTATGGTAATTGTTTCGTGGGAAATGGTATTGGTGACAACTCCTACCAGTGCTCGAATTATTGCTTTGGCTTACCACCTTGAACCCCTAAGCACGAAGCGCAGGAAGGTTCACGTCGGAATTACTGCAAAGGCTGATCGCGAATCTGATCTGTGGTAGAGTGATCACTTCTTTCTTCCACCTCTTGCTCCGTGTCTAACGCCAGCAATTGCAGGAAGGTGTCCAAGGTGGTAAGGACATTGTGATGACTGTTGACCGAACGATCAGCAGAGGATGTGGCGTTTCAGCCTGCCAATAAATTGGCACGTTAGATGTGCAGCGAAGCGAGAACCAGGATGGGCAGCTTAATGAATGATACGCTGGATCTGATGGATTTGGCGCTTGGTTCGATGAATCAACTGATGTGTTGACGACCTTGATGATCCTTCACCGGCTGTGAGGTTCGTCTGTTTAGGAAGACAGAACGAGATGTCGGTCAGGGACCAACTGAGTCGTCTTGGGCTGCTGTAGAGTCTTTAGGATGCTCTACGGATGATCAGGATATCTCTTGGATCAGAGCCGCTGCTTGACCAGGCTCATAACCTGATGAACCGAACCTGTGTAGATGGCTGATTCATTCTATCTAAGATGCTGCCTATGGTGGTGTTGTAGATGTGCCGGAGGCCAAGCGCTTCCAAGTGAAGACACTGCCTGTGTTCCCAACATGACCATGGTGTCGAGATCGAATAGAATAATATATGGGTGTCCGACAACAGCTTAGGCACCACAGGATATATTATGGAATACGAAGGAGTGGCTGTAGAATGAGGCGAGGCTCTCTAGTAAATCAGTTATCTGCTGCTCTGCAGTGCTCTGCACCTTCCAGAACCATGCTACAGGCGCCCTTTGAATGCCCTGAGACCAGGATTGATTTAACGGACCACCAATTATCTCACCTGACTGTCCACCGATTCCGCAGGGCGCTTCTTGTGGTGTTGGAGGCGCCAAGACATTTGCCCCTTTTTCTGCCAGTCAGCAATCCCTCATTTCCCAGCCTTTCTCCAGCTCACCTAAAAGTCGGTCGTGGTATGAACTTTAGCCTCGGCTTTGACCTCATAAATCCTTACATGGACTCGAGTTCAAGTCTGCGTGATGCTCCTCCACCGCCCTCCATCACAACCCTCATCGTCGTCTGCTGCCATGCCATCTGGGCGGGCGGCCCCACGCACGGCGCCGACGAGTCAGAATGGCTCATCGAGCCGTTCCAGCAGGGCGAGACGTCGACGTTTGTGCAGCACATCGAGGCGGGCATGAGTGCACTGGCTGAGGAGGAGACAGAGGCGGAGGGTGGTGGGGGTGGAGCAATTTTGGTATTTTCGGGGGCCGCCTCCAAGCTGGCGAGGACCAGACTGTCAGAGGCGGAGAGTTATCATGTAAGTTGGGACCTGAGGCCTGGGCTGTGCATGATTCATTGACTGTCCCATTGCTTCTGCTCTGCTGTGGCGGTGGGAACGTCGCTGCGGATGGCAAGCGCAGACATAAGGACAGTCACGCTAACGTCCGTGTCTTTCACTTCTGCTTCTTCACTGATTGCAAAGGCAACATTCTCCACCTCCTCTAATTACCTTTTTGCTCGCCGGAGCAGTGCTGAGACCTCATGGTTCTAGAATCTAGCCATGGCGCGAGACCTGTTTGGACTGGAGACCCGACCCCAGAAACTACGTCGTCGTCTGTTCCTGGAGCGTTTCGCCACCGATTCCTACCAGAATATTCTGTTTTCGCTCCTCCAGTTCCCGGCATTTGTGCAGACTCTTCTTCAAACCAATGGTGATGGTGACAGCGGCGCCGGTGCCACGGCAAATGCGTTTTCGACTCCCAACTCCGGTGCCCGCTCCAATGCGTTTCCGTCAAAGTTGGTCATCATCAGCCACGAATTCAAGCGTGCCAGGTTCGAGAATCTGCACTTGCCGGCCATGAAGTGGCACGGCCAGACTCGATACATTGGCATCAATCCCCCGTTTGACCAGCAGCGGATGGTGGAGATCGAACAGGGAGATCGCAAACGAGGATATGGAGCTTGGGAGAAGGACCTCTATGGGAATGGATCGTTATTGTGTCAAAAGCGGCTCAGCAGAGGATACGACCTGAAGAAGGTCCATGATCAGGTGCTACAGTATTATGATGAGGAAACGAAACGAACTTTGGTCGAGTTGCTTTCTTGGAATGGATCGAGTATTAAAGAGGTCTTCCCCAAGCCACTGCCTTGGGAATAGGATCCGGCTCTTGAGCTCAGTCTCGAATTTGAGGATTCGCCTTTGACATCATTCGTCATAGTCATGAAGCCAGCCCATCGAAAAGACCTCGAGCGCAGTCGTCGAGAGTCAGAGCCAACTCCCTTCCAGCTTCACGCACGCGTACTCTCCTCCCATTGGACCCTTCTTCTTGCTGCACTGAGCTAAGATTGGTGGGAAAAGAGGGCATTTGACCATGGTCTGTTTGTGTTTCCGCTTCTTCGACGTGAGGTTCATGCTGAACTTCTGTCTCAGTGAAGGGATCTTCACCCGCTACTCCCTTTTCATCTAGGTTGTCTGTAGTCCGCGAAGCCGGCACAAGGTCACCGTAAGTTGCGTGTTCGAACTCTGCTATCATTCTCTGATGTCTCGGGAGGTGAACATGTTCCTCCTCCAGCTCTGAGATGACACAACGTCTCGGCCTGTCAGGCTCTCCGGGCTGCCATGGGGTCCCACATTGAATAGACTGCAGCATCCAATCCAATTTGCCGAGAGGAATGCAACTGGCGAGGCTACGGTGCGAGAGGAGGAACCAGCTATAGGACGCCAGGCCGGAGAGAATAAGCAGGGCCGCGACAATGGCAAAGGCAAGGAACACGGCAGACAATTGGACGACGACAATGTCGACACTCAATCTCCGTGTCACAGGCTGCTGAAACTGCGTGTCCTTAACGAGCACATAAGCTTGAAAAAATCTTACCAGTTCTGTCGGCTCGAGGACGGTGATGTTGCTGTCTGACGCAGACTCCCGCACGAATCGCGCTGCGTAGTTGGTCACGTACGCATCCACTATGCTGCCGACATCATCTGTGTCAGGGTATGCAAGATGGTAATCGTCGGGAATGTGCCTGCGTCGGTGCAGTTGGCAGTCGGCCTTGGTATATGAGGCGCGCTGCACGGGTCCTGGGCCAAAGTCGCAGTCGCTGGTGTTATTGCTCTTGGTCAAGTTGTGGAGGTGAACGGCAGCAACTGACACACTCATGGCATATGTTATACCCGTGTCGTTGTCGTAGTCCTGGTATTGGGTACCAACAATGAACAGAAGTTGATCCTTCCACCTGGTGTAGTTGACGAACAAACCGGTGTGTGTCCAGTAATGATAGTAGTAGTCGTTCGGGTTCAAGATCTCGTTCAGCCCCGGCATTTCGGTGTACAGCGAGGTGCAGTTGTCATTGGAAACATTCAGCGTGATGGGAGTGACATTCGTATGATTGCAATTCATCGTCCAAGTGGAGTTCCATTCCTCTTCACGGTACACCCACGCCGTTGCCGTGTCAGGGAGAAAGTCGAGTAACTGATTCCGAGGAAAGCCAGCTTGATCAAGGCTTGTCTGGGTCAGGTTCCATTCGACATTGGCAAAGTTGATGCTCGTGTAGTAGTCGGTGACTAAAGAGCCAGGAACATCGAGGCTCGACACAATGTGCCCGCGTCGTGTCGAATATCTTGCGATGGGACCCGACAGAATGGCAGTGGCAGAGAAGCAGGCAACAACGATGCACTGTATCAGTATCTTTGAATACCGCCCGGCCAGTAGTCTGGTCCGTAGCAGGACAGCGATGTCGAAGACTTCGCCGAGAGAACTCAGGCTCAGGAGCGCGGACAAGGAGACATTCCGGTTCTTTGCAACTTTCGCCGCCGTGGTCTGCCAGCATATCCGTGCGAACACAAAGGCACCCAAGGTGCTGAGGACACTGACAATAATATTCAGGACCGCCTGGACGTCCTCCAGCCGCCAGCTTCGCGGAAGGGAGAGCCACGAGCCGGACATTTGGACAGAAGATGTCACCGAGAATAACACATGTGTGAGACAATCCGGCTGCGTGCGGTGGCGGCAATGGTTTTATATGTCAGCCTACCTCTGAGCTGAAGCATCCATTTCTGGACAATGTTCACTAACGCTTCGGCTAAAGCTTGAGTGGCCTCAAGGCGGCGAAGCATATTGGCTCGACATTAAGCCTCCCAAGAGGCCAAGGCTCCGCTCACCCTGAGGATTGCAAGCCATCGCTATCAAGCTCGTGTTCATCATCCGGTCGGCGGGTGGGCAGATCCAACCGGCTTGGCTTCTGAATCGCGGTCCACGCCGAGACAGGTTTGTTGCAGAAGTCGCTTGGCACCAAGCCCAGATCAAGCCAGCCCAGAACTCTGATGGAGGGCTGTGGCCTGTTGGGATTTGTTCGTCGAGTGGCGGAGAATTCGGTAGAAGTCATCTCATTGTCTCCAGCCGAAGGGTGAAAAGACTGCATAACCTCGAAACATCTTCGGCCGGACCAGATATCTGAGTTTGAAAAAGGTGAGAATTAAATCAGCAAGTCCAGAAATCTAATTGGAGAAGCAGACTCAAGATTGTCTGCCTGAGGCCTGGACAACTCAAATACTTGCCCGTACGTGCCTTGGCAGGCGCATCAGGAAGCTTGCGTCAGTTTCCCTTGGTGATGGTGTTTCTCCCTCTCCGCACATGTCTGGCCCGGTGAATGCCACCTCTTTCAGCACCATGGGGAAGGTCTGTGCCAGCAAGCTTCTTACCCTGACGCCGCATCGCCCTTGCTGCACGTTCTCTGGATTGTTGAGATGCTCGCTCAGCCCGAGATTGTGCCATGTCCGCATTCTCCTTTGCTTTTGTCGTTCGAGAAATCTTGCGATTCCCCACCACAGGCTGTAATGCAGCTGCTGGCTGAGAACGGGAAGCACTACCCTTCTTCACCGTATCCACGTCCACCAGGAGGGCATCGTGGCCCGTTGCAATTGGTGCATGACTGATTGTTGTGCAAATGCCAGGTGCAATGCTCCCATGTGTCGATGCTCCCTGGGCCTTTTCGTCAGACATCTCTGTCTTTGGCGAAGAGAATAGCCGTGTGGCCTCCGGTGATGGTGTGTCGAATGTACCCGTACCTGCAGTTTGCTCTGGCTCCGGGTCACTTTGGCTTTTCTCGCCAGTTTCAGATCTCAGTGGTGTGTTCTCACGATATGGACTGCCGATGCTCTGAGCTTCACCAAAACCACCTTCATCGCTTGTTGTGCCCGTGTGAGGAGACCGGACGTCGATCGGCCACAGTTCCGCAGCCTCCACGGAGCTTCGACGATGGTTGTGAGATGAACTCGGGAAATGGAAATCCGTATCGGCTGCCTGAGAGCAGCCATGGTCATATTCTTCGCTCCAGGCCGCTGGCAACCTGCTATTAGAGTCAAGATCAGGAGATGCAGACTGTTCCGAGGGGGGACTAATTCCAGTTCCACAAGCTGGAATTTGGTTGTCATGACACCTCGGGTGAACCCATGTTGGCAAGGACAGATCAAATCGAGTCTCAGGCTGATGGTGATTGTTCAGAGCTCCGACTTCTGACTCTCCCATGACATCATTGCCCATGACTTTTATCGACTGGCTATTGAATGGATTGTAGCTCGCGGGATGAAACGCCTGGTCTCCTCGGGGTGAATCCGGGATTTGGGCCATCGGGACGACTTCTTGCGGTTGCATCGGCACAGTGCGGAAGTCGTCAATCGGATAAGGAGCGTCAAATTGTCCGAGAACTGGTGGAACAGAAGGGAGAGCGGGGACCGCTTGGTGCTGTGCTCGTGCAAGATATGTGCTAGCTTGATAGAGAGAGGGGATCGTTCCAACATTGTCGTGATCATGTGTGGCATAGAGTCCTTGTCCAGGAGACATGCGACTCCCGTAGCTCTGGAACCCTAATTCTTCGGGCCCTTGTGGAAACCAATCGATCAAAGGACCAAATGTACATCCAGCATCGAATGCAGCTCCTCGAACGTTGTTTCCACGCATTGTCGTGTCAAGACCTGTCGGTTGCCCACCGCCATGGTGTGCTATTTGGCCACCTCTGCCTCGCCACTCGTCGTGATCGAGAGTATTGTCGAGGCTTGGAGGGCCGTCACCTTCAATGTATCTGTCTGCCACGAGGTTGTGATGCCATTCGTGCTGGTAGAGCTGCCGTGCCTTGAGCGTATCAGGAGATGGCGTCCCGATCTGGGCCGGGAATGGTGGATGGCGAGCCTGGAGTGACGGCATGGCCCCGAAGCTGCTGACGCTGGAGCCCGCCCCAGTCATCTCTTGCTGGAAATATTGACAATAACCACTAGCTTGGGTAATTGTCGTATGCGGCGGCGGCTGATGGGAGCTCTGGCTTTGGCTCTGAGCAAAGGCCGGTTCATGGCGGGGAATGGCGAAACCCCAGTTGACGTTCTCAGCCGCCGCCTGCTGTACAACTCGCCTATTACTGCTGTGTTCATCCTGTGACTGTCGTCAGATACAGATCCTGTGTATGCGGATGAACTGACGTGCTGAACCTCGACCCAGCCGCCTTCAGCATTAATGCCGAGGGTCATCTCCGCCAGCAAACGGTCATACGCTGCATGGTTGTTTAGAATCTGCCATCCTCCCTTCACGATCCGAGGTTCATGTGTCATATGACCAATGTCAATTGTCCTCATCTGCTTGACGACCCTGTACCACCAATGCCCATCGGACAGATTGACACCTCCAGCCTGCACCTGAGAACTGGATACATCCTGGCGAGCGACGCCGGCCGAAAGGTCACAGAGTAAGGTCAAGAAGTCGGTGAATGTCGTGTCACTGGCAATAAGAGTCTCTTCGACAAGACTTGCACGCAAATCGAGGAAGCGAATCTTGATCAGTTCATCTCGTGCTGTCGCTGGTGGAGCCATGAATGTCACAAGATGCTGAACAGAACGACATCAGTCGAAACATGGAGTGGACCAGCGTTCAATTTGTAGAGAAAAGCAAGATTGTGGTAAGATGAGTGGGTGAGGTGGTTGAATTATAGTGACGCAAAGCATGAGAGAACATGAGAGGTGTTCTAACAAGACAAAAGGCCGCCTCTCTTTGTGTTCCAATTTCTTTCTCGTGTTTGCCTCAGATATGATCCTTACCAGAGTAAAGAGCGCCAATAGGTCAGATATGACGAACATGAGATGGCGCGACGACTCGCTCTCGATGAGTTTTCCTTTGAGGAACCCTATCTGGCATTCGGCACAGTTTTCCCTTCGACATCATCCGCATCTGCACTCGGAGAGGGTCATATCGGTCAAGGCTCGATGGACCTGGCAGAGAGGAGAGATGATGCACAAAGGCAACCATGTCTGTAGGTGCAACGGCGAGAAACCACTCAACTCGTGTCCGCGGTCGCTTGGGTGAATATTTCAATGGCAGATGGTTCAGCCCAAAATCAGGCAGTGGAAATCAAGGCGGACCAGAGGGGACACTGGTCGCACTGTGCGACGGAGCTGGCCCACACAGAAAACGGTTGCTGTCGACAAAATGCGGGCACATTTGGGTATGGACTTGATGTGGTGATTCTGAATTGGCCGATCGAGGGTTGATAAGCCTCACAGCACGTCCATCAAAATTGGGGCACGTATTCTGGCCACCGCAGAGATCCGACATGTTCTTCACAAGGTCTGCCGCTTCCACTCTTGGAGTAGTCGCTTCACATCCGCTGCGGCGGACGAGAGGGAGAAGAGAGTAGCCATTAAGGCGTGTTATGCTGGCTTTTGGAGAAGGATCCATCTGGCCAAAGTCTCGGGTAGTTGAGATGTTCTAAAGGCCAATTCAACCTGGACAGACACAGAGTTCCATACAGTCAGAGGGACAGAAGAGGGTTGAGGGACAAAGATGGAAAGATGCTCGGGCGGAAAAGATCCCGCCATTCAGCACTGGCCGTGGAGATGACCCTCGGCTTGCAGGCAAGATCCAAATTCCTCGACGAATTGTACTCGACAACAATTGACGACCAGGACAACAGATGTACTCATGTATTGCGATCGGATAATAGAGGAGTCGGGTAATTCAGTGGTCATTGTCGACGTGAGATAGAAGGCCCTTTCGCCGGATCGGGTATTGCCGCTTAGTTTGTGGTCGCTCACTAGACTGTTTCGGGTCGCAGTTGAGCTCCGACCCTTGCCATGATTTGATCATTTTTCAGCATCATCGCCTCCGCCGCCGGTCTGGACATTCTCTCGCGCTCGACGAGAACGAAGTCTCCTTCTCTTCGCGTTCTCATCCCTTCTCTCTTTCATCGTATTCTCTGGCACACCAATAAAATGTTCAAGACGCTGATACCTCGAGCGAGCCGATCGGTGCTTGCGGCCAGAGCTCCGCACACGGGTCCGTCCAACCTTCGGACACCCCTTAGCTTCCAGATCATGTCGCAGAGCCAGCAGAGGAGGAGAGGGTACGCTTCCGAGGCATCTTCAGATTACGATGTCATCTTCATCGGTGGCGGTGTCGCAGGCTACGTCGGATCCATAAAAGCTGGACAAGAAGGGCTGAAGGTGCGCGCATCTGTCCTCCGCCCGGGGCACACGTTCCGTCGGGACTGGGCTAACGGTTGAAAAGGTCGCTTGCATTGAAAAGAGAGGATCCCTCGGCGGGACGTGCTTGAACGTTGGCTGTATCCCTTCAAAGTCGCTGCTCAACAACTCACATCTATACCATGAAATATTACACGACACCCAGAAGCGAGGCATTGACGTCGGGGATGTCAAGCTGAATCTCGGCCAAATGATGAAGGCCAAGGACGATGCCGTGCTCGGTCTGACCAAAGGCGTGGAGTTTCTGTTCAAGAAGAACCACGTCGACTACATCAAAGGCACGGGCTCCTTCGTGGACGAACACACCATCAAGGTCGATCTCCTCGACGGCGGCGAAACAGAAGTCAAAGGCCAGAACATTGTCATCGCCACCGGAAGCGAGAGCACTCCATTCCCTGGCCTGGAGGTTGATGAGAAAAAGGTGGTTTCCAGTACGGGGGCGATCGCATTACCGGAAGTGCCGAAACGCCTGGTGGTCATTGGCGGAGGGATCATTGGTTTGGAAATGGTGAGCTTGTCGTTCCCGGTGTGCGATGCCGTGGACTAATGGATCCAGGCTTCCGTATGGTCACGCCTCGGGTCAGAAGTGACGGTGGTCGAATTTCTGGGACAAATCGGAGGCCCCGGCATGGACGCCGACATCGCGAAGCAATCACAACGGCTTCTGGCGAAACAGGGCATCAAGTTCAAGCTGAACACGAAAGTGACCTCCGGTGATGCGAGCGGCGACGCCGTCAAGCTGGAGGTGGAAGCGTCCAAGGGCGGCAAGAATGAGACTCTCGAGGCCGACGTGTGCTTGGTCGCGATCGGCCGTCGGCCCTACACGGATGGCCTGGGCATCGAGAAGATTGGCATCGAGCAAGACGAGCGAAGGAGACTGGTGATCGACCAAGAATACCGCACCAAAATCCCTCACATCCGCGTGATCGGCGACGTGACCTTTGGGCCGATGTTGGCACACAAGGCTGAAGAAGAAGCGGTCGCCTGCGTCGAGTACATCAAGAAGGGCTTCGGGCACGTCAACTACGGCGCCATCCCGTCGGTCATGTACACCTATCCGGAAGTCGCCTGGGTGGGCCAGAACGAAGGCGAGCTCAAGGCCGCCGGCGTCAATTACCGCGTCGGCACGTTCCCCTTCACGGCCAACTCGCGCGCCAAAACCAATCTCGAGACCGACGGCTTGGTCAAGTTCCTGGCCGACGCCGAGACCGATCGCATCCTGGGCATTCACATTATCGGACCCAATGCCGGAGAGATGATCGCCGAGGGCACCCTGGCTCTCGAGTACGGTGCCAGCTGCGAGGACGTCGCCCGGACCTGCCACGCTCATCCCACGTTGTCCGAGGCCTTCAAGGAGGCCGCCATGGCCACCTACAGCCAAGCGATTCACTTTTGAGCTGGGAGCAACATTCCGCGCAGGAAGGGAATGGCTGCCAAGAAGAGTAGCTCCGCATTTGTTGTCTTACGTCACTGAGTTCGGATGTCAATCTGTCAATATAGAGTACCATCACTGCTGCCTGCTCGCGAGGCTAGCCAGTGAGCAAGGCCGCGACTCGATCCTTTCCTGTCCACAGCGGTCGGTCGGAACCTATCTGCGATACGGGAGAGCCGGTGGGACGGGAAAGAGAAAACATGTACTGTAAATTAAGTTGCTTGATACACTGCACCAGCACGACGTCTCGTGTGCCTCTGTGAAGACCGGACTTTTGGCTCTCTAAATGAAGTACAGGTAGAGGACTGGAAAGATGAGCACGCCCGCGGTGATCAGGAATAGTAGTTACCTCGATATGTTCATTCACTATCTATTTCAAAATTCCCTCTGCAGTATACTGACGTCACAAAACTCTCTGTGGGATATCATACACATTAACGGTTAAATCCTGAACGTCCTCGTGTCTCCTGACAGTCCCCAGAGCCTCTCAGATCTGCCACAACGCCCGGCGCAATGGGTAACACGTGTGAGCACGATGAATCATCTCGGTGCAACGCCAGCGGTCGCTTCTGTCATTACTCCCCAGCTCATTATTTTTTCTCCTTTCCATCCTATACCGTGCTCTGAAATGGAGGTTTGTCTTCCGTGCAGTGACGCGGTGGTTGCGGTGGTGCGGCGGTTGCGGTGGAGGGTGGTCGTGGAGGGTGGTCGTGGAGGGTGGTCGTGGAGGGTGGTCGTGGAGGGTGGTCGTGGAGGGTGTGGTCGTGGATGGTACGCCGGTGTGCTCGGTCCGTTGGTCATGCTACAAGCAAAGACTGGTTAGCTTCTCACACAGGTTCAATGCTTGTCTTTCAGCAAGCAGAGGCGGGGACAACGACATAATACGTACGTCAGACGTGAGTTATGGGTACCTCCTAGCACTCTGCTCGCCTTCAGACCTGAGACATGGCAGGCCCACCTCTCCTGATGCCTCTGAGATTGACGGTGCCGCTGCGAGCACTGAAGATGGACAAGACCAAGCTGACGGTGAAACAGGCCCACCCAAACCAGAGGAAGGCCGTTGAGGCTTGAGCTTCGCGGCAGCGCTTCTCAGTGTTATGCGAGCCGTTGGTGATGTGGTTAGAGTGGGTATAGCGCTGGACACCAGGTCAGCACCGGATCAGAACCTCGTCCTGCCATTTCCCTACGCTATTGCTGCACGAATGCGCTCCGAGCTCAGCCGCCATGGCCACGGCCGCACAGAAGAAGAAGATGGTGTTGAGAGTATCGAGGGTCAGCGGGATAATGGGATGGCCCATAAAGTCGTCATTCCACGCAATCAAGATGAGGTAGAACAGGGAGAGCATGCTGAAGGTTGCGACAAACATGTCATAGTTGATCAGCGCCGGGTTGCCCGCAAAGGCCGTGGCAATGATGTTGCCGACCAAGGCCATGATGAGGAGAGTCCAGAGGAACTGCAGCATGTCAATCACGGACCCGGCGTCGATCTCGACCAGCACGAGAGACAGACCTCCAGTCCCCTGAGGAGGAGATTGACACTGCGCGACACCATTTTGCCGCCTCTTGCAGTCCGAATGGGCCGGATTGAAGGAGCGCAGGAAGCTGTAGAGTCCTTGACCAGAGAATCGACAGAGGGGAATGCGACAACGTTCAGCGCCGGTATAGAAAGGTTGTTAAGGAGGAGGACAAGGGGAGGACAAGTGTGGTGAGCAGAATGATGGACAGAGGAGCAACGGTCGGCGAGGGAACGTGCGGAACAGCATGGAATGAAGACTGCGTCAGTGGCACAGTAGACCTATGAGTGCGAATGCGGGTGCAAGCCTGCAGAGCTGGAGCCGCTGGCATTCTTGGGAAACGCTCTAGCTGCTACGTCACCGTCGTCACGGGCCAGGCCAACAGCCAAGGCCAGAGCCTTGTTTCGAGCTGGACTTGTTCCCTCCCTTCGCAAGATGATGCTCTTTTTCCGACGCCGCCGGCTAACAGACCCACGATGGTGGCAAGTCAGACCACGCCCGGTAACCTTTGCTGCTGATGGGATGGCCTCAGCCTTCCACTGTGTGGTGGCACAGCCGCCGGCCGTCTTTCTGGCATGCGGGTCCGACCATTCCGGCGTCGCCAGAGGAACGAGGGAGAGTCTGAAGGCCGAAGCTCACCGCTTGGCCAGTTACCAGCCACTCCTCCCCCCAGGCGAAACCCAATAGCCCTGCCCTCAGCTAGGGGGACACTACCAGTTTAAGCACCACAGCAACGCACGACCACCTCACTGGCTTCGATCCAGTCATCCAATAATCTCAGACCCGCTTGGACACTGGCCTCCACTTCGGTGCTCACACAGCACGCGGCGCCGCCAGAACTGGATGCGTTTCGTCCCGGTTTCAGGGCGGTGATGATGTGTGGTGATCTGGTGGTGGTGATCTGATGGTGATGATCTAGTGGTGATGATCTATCCTATCTGCTTACAATTTTTCAAAGGTGGGAACCCGTTTCTGCAGAGAACTCGTCATCGCTCTCTGCACATCCGTGCTCTGAAGCATGGCCATGTTCCAGGTCGCCGTGTAGTTGAGGTTGTCCTCGACCGTGCGTCCCCATGACGCATCGAGGATGTTCTTGGTGCCCTGCACTGCCACAGGACTCTTACTGGCAATGTGGCTGGCAAGCTTGATCCCTTCTTTCACCAGCTCCTGTTTTCCCCCGCTGACTACTTTGTTCACAAAGTTGTTCTTACTCGCTTCCTCCGCGGAAAAGGGCCTCGCGGTGAAACACACTTCCTTCACCCAGCCGGTCAGCCCGCCGACCACCTTGGGCAATCGGCTCAGCGTGCCCACGTCCGCAGCGAGGCCGACATCGACTTCCTTGACACAAAACTTTGTGTTGTCCAGGCAAAGTCGAATATCACAGGCCGATGCCAGGTCGATTCCGAGACCATAGGTAAAGCCGTGGAGCAGTGCGATCACCGGTTTCCCGCAACGCGCCACACTCGACACGCAATCTTGTAGCTCGAGGATGTGTCGGCGTAGATGGGCAGCTCTCCGGGAGGCGTCAATAAAGTCCGTCGATGATATCGCGTTCCCCGGTTGAGTCGCATCGTCCACATCCAGGCCTGCATAGACAGCTTAGCATCCATCCACCACGCAACTGTCAGCCCGGGGACGCAAGCCATACCTGATGTAAATGCTCGATCACCCGCACCCGAAAACAGGACACATCTGACCTCGGGATCTGTCGACACCCGCTCGAAAATCGCTTTCATCTCGGGCCACATCTTCCCAAAGAATGAATTTAGTTTCTTTGGTCGGTTGATCTCGACATGGGCGACATACGGAGCAGGAAAGGTGACATTGAAGTACTCGAATGGAGGATAAGTAGACGGAGCCATGTTTGGATCTCGCCAAACGGGGCCGGTGAAGACGTGAGCGTTGGCAATGGTCGTCTTCTCCTCAGCCTGAATGCCACCACTGCAAGCTTGCCTGGAGAAGAAGGGCACCACGGGAGAGATTGACTTGCTGATGTATGGCCTTTTTGCCCCTTCAGCCGAACCGAAATTCACGGGTACCAATGCAGCCTCGGCTCAATATAACATCACGTGAAAATTGATTACTTACCTTCCACCCAAGAATTAGCATTTGGTATGGCTAAGCCACCTGATTTGATCAATGCATAACGACAGTCAAGGGAGGGATGGAGAATATAGAACTTTCGGGAAGCCGAGAATGACTTGTGCAGGATTCGTTCTCTCGTCCACAACTTGATGCACTGAATGGAAATCCAAGTGACATATTTGGTGGGTAATCCAGCACCAACATATCGTGCATTGGATCCATTGCTCGAGGCACTACACGGGTTGAAATTAGAGCTCACCCATCAATAAACTAGAGAGCACTTATTCGGCTAGAGCAGTCTGGAGAACATGCTATTGTCAATGGACTCAAGTCCTAAAAGTATTGTTGAGCCGGTGATATTGTACATGTCCTCCTGATTGGATTCTGTAGCCTTGAGCATTCTGTTGTTCAGATAAAAAGAAACTCCAGACTCTTCGACCCGCTGTTCGTGACCAATACGTGTCCGATGATAATGAACATTCCATGGCGGTGAATAGGAGGGATGCGTGCGGAACATCAGCCAGTTCAAGTGACCTAACACCTCCGACCCCAGCCTCCGACCCAACCCTCCGACCCAACTCTCCGACCCTGTAAGCTCTCCTGGATGCCCTGCCATACTCGCCTTCAATATTCGCCTTCCAACTCGGAGCAGTATGTCAGTTGACGACCTCCGTTTGACCAGTTGGGTGCACCCCCAAACCCCCTCCCCCGAATTTGCACCGTCATGCGAAATAGTCTGTAGGAAGTGCAGCCAACCCGAATATCGTACCCGCAGCGCCCACAGCAATCCCGGCTAGGGCAGCGGCAGCATATTTCACGATACTACCGCCAGACCTATTCTCCACCTTGGCTTGCTTCTTCTTGTTCTTCTTGACCTTCTTTCGTGGCGGCTGATCCAGTTCGATAACAGGGATCGGGTCCGAGATGCTAGAGGACGGACTAATGATCAATTGGGGAGCGTCTGGAAGGTGTGCATCGGCCGGGGAAACCTTGCTACCATCTGATCCGTCAAGAGGGTCAACCGTGGAAGATGAAAACAAAAGTCCGGTGTATGGCTCTGATGTCAACCCGTCGGATATCTGATCAACCTTGCGTTTCAGGTTGGATTCTTTGCTGGCAGAGCTATCTGCATGCTGCGTTGATTTGTCCAGAATATCATCAATCGACACCTTGGCAGCATAAGGCGGGGCGTGTGGTGCGGGGGGCATGTGGATGTCTTCAGCAGTCTCATGCAGAGTGACGGAGGGGATCGTGGGGATATCAACCCCAGGCTCAACCGACGGCTGTCCAGGGTCCCGTATGACCGGTGCTGGAGGAAGAATCGATTCATTCGTCTCCACGGAATGGTAGCTGGGCGCAATGGAGAAGGTTGACGGCACTTGCTCGCCGGAGACAGAGTTATAGGTCGCCCAGACGGGTCCTGGACGGCCGGAGTCGTATGTCATGAGGTCAACTTCCCCGGAGCACCAAGGTTGCGGAGTGACGGGAGACGCCAAACCACGGTCATTGCATGGCTTCACCATGGCAGCGTCCGATGGAGAAGGCGCTCGAGGCGGATGATTGTATGCCAGTCCGGAATATGTGACGGGCTCCATTACCCCCGGTGGCGACGTCGTGCTGTCGTCGGGAGGATTTGACCCCGGGGAAACAAGTGAACACCCGTTGCTCTGTTCAGTGGTCGATTCTCCGTCGATGGGATCTCTCTGGTAGTCAGACTCGACATCATCGTCGTCCACGCAGATGGGATTCTGTTCCGTGTGCTCGGACACTTGTGGAGGCCGTCCGCCGAGGTGGAGAGGCAGGCTGGGAATCTCCAGCACCGAGATGGCCGGAGAAAGTTCAGCAGCAGTCGTCGACGGGCCATGGTCCGCCTGTTTGCCAGCATCGCTGATGCCAAATGGACTGGTGGTCGGGCTTTCATGATCATACGGCGCATCTTCGGAGCTGAAGCTGTCGCGGTCTGATCCATCGGATTCGGGAGCGACAAATGTCAGAGGAGAACTGACAATCTCGAGACTCGGATCCCGGACAGACTCTCCGATGATGTCGACATCAGAGTCGTCATCCAGCTCCTCCCCCTCCTCCTCACTATAATCGACACGGAATGAGTTTCGGAAATTGGTAGAAAGTGCTGGTCGCTCAGCGCCGGTCATGTCACCTTCCCTGCGGAATTCTGAAGTCGATGCGGGACCCGGCGGAGAATCGGGAAAGGGCTCATCAGACCATCGAAAGCTGATCATGAGCTCAACAGCACTGAAATATGCTACCACAGAGGTCAACAAATGGAAAGTATTGGCGATGAGAGAACATACTGCTTCCTCTCGTCACATCCGCTCCCAAGACGAGACTGTCATGACCATTTAGGTACAACGGCTTCAATGGCCTCAATCTCATGCCATCAGAGTGGGTACCGTGCATCGAGCCGACATCCTCAATGGAGAGTTCCTGGGAGCGTCAGCACCGTCGACCTATGCATCAGGACAACGCCCTTACTCTCGTCGTGGGGTGTGCTCGAAGAATGGCGTGATTTCTCGACATGACTCTCGAGTCGAACCAGGCATTGTCTTCAGCGGGTCGAAGTTCTTCATCGCCGCTCTGTGTGCCACGTCCGATCTTGACGTACCAATCCGGAGCTTTGAGGATCAGGGTACGTTGAGGGATAACATCGCAGTTCTCGACATCCACGATCGTGACCGTGACTGAGTTACATTAGCCTTTGCTGCACAAATGAGGGGTATGACGGGGAATAACGAGGCTTACCAAACAGGTCCTGGCTCGCCATGCTGTCGACCTTGAACGGATTCTGGTCCTGAGCTGTTTGTGAAGGACGAATCGAGGATGGATGAGGTCGTTGGCAAGGAAATGGGTGGAGGAAGCCGAGTACCCGGAAGGGAAATGAAGTCAAACGCAGGTAGCCGATCAGTGAAGCAGCTGTCGCAACCTGGAGCAGGGCATCGACCAGACACTCCGTCCGAGGTGATGGGAAAGAGATGAGTGAGACGTGAGGTCAAAGATGGTTTGAGACAAGTCCGGTGGGATGAGACAGACCGACCAGGCGCCTGAGGTGCCCCAGCTGGTAGTTGGCAGCCTGGACACGTCGTTGGATGTTGAACCTGAGGACGTGGGACAGGTCAGTAGGCCAGTACAATGATGCAAGGCGAGCGGCGCAGGCATCAATGAGGGGCAGAGAGAGACATACCCCAAGGCGCACACCAAGGTCTGTTCCACCTTATCGCTGATAAGCCGAGCAGGAGTCATTATCCAGCCAGCTGAGCTCGAACACAATACCAGCATGGCAACAGTCTGTAGGAGAATTGAGTCAACTCGTGCCGTCAACTCGTGCTGTCAACTCATGCCCTGGTGCAAGTACGGCTGGCATAACGTTCTAATGAATGGTATTTATTGTACATTACACCCACTTTTGTCCTCGTAAAAGCATCCAACCGGCCACGCCCTCCCCAGCCATGGAGCCGTCCAAGAGGGCGGAGAAAGAATTAGGTACAGATAGGCCCGGTCAAAAGGGCCAGTCTCGCTCGGCCGCGTCAAAAAGGAGAAGGGAGATTGAGAATCTTACCGGCGCCAACTATGCCAAACCCACACATGCTCCATCGTTGATGCCCAATGCCGTCCCTTACCTCATCGGCGCTCCAATCCCGCTGGCACCGGCTCCCACCTGCTGCAGACGGGCGGCGAGCTGGGGATACTTCTGCGACACCTCGAGCTGGGTCCGTGTTGCTTCTGCGTATGACAAAGCGTTGACGATCTCGCCCTCGGTTCTGGACAACTCGGCGGCCCGCTCAAAGTACTCGAGCGCTTGCACGACCTTGCCTTGCTGCAGCAGGAGCTGGGCCATGGTTGCGACGGCAATGTCACATTCAGGGTCCACTGTCGGGTGGTTAGCAGATGCATCCATCGACCGGACCCGGGCAATACGTACGAATGAGGGCCTTCTGGCACAATTCCTCGGCGGCTTTAAAGTCTTGCTTCCACTGGAAGAGCGCCAGGGCTTTGTTAATCAACGGCAACACATTGATGGCCGCGGGCGGCTTCGTTTTGGTCTCCATGTCAATGGCCGTCTCGAAGCGTTCGATGGCTTCCTGGTACTTTTGCTGGTCCAGCAACAGCTCGCCGTAGTAGTTGTACACATCCGGCACTTTGTCAAAGTTTTTGATACACCGTCGAAACGTCGCCATGGAGGAGGCGACCGATCCCATCTTGTACTGCGTCACGCCCAGTTGGATATGGGAGTAAATGAAATCTCGGTCGAGGTCGATCGACTTCTGGTAATCCTTGGCCGCGTCGGCAAACTCGCCGAGAATGAAGTGCAGCTGTGCCCGGTGATAGTAGATGTCCGGGTCGTCCTTGTTCTGCGCCATGGCCTGTTCAAAGTCGTCGGCCGCCTTGTCCTTGTCCCCCAGCTCCAGCTGCATGCTGGCACGCTTGATGTATGCTTGGGTCAGAGATGGCTGCAGCTCAATCGCCTTGGAGAGGTCGGCCAGAGCGTTGGGCGTGTCCCCCTCGAGGTATAAGAAGGTCGCTCGCATGTTCAGCGCGAATGGCTCGTGCTCGCCGAGATCGTCGAGCTCGAGGGCGTGCTTGAACGACTTGGAAGCCTCTTCGTAGCCCTCGGCCGTCCTCTTTTTCATGGCAATCAGGCCCCGTTGTAACTGACCCTTGCCAGAGTTCTCCTCCAGCTCTGCGGATTCTTCGAGACCGGCGGGCGGCGGTTGTGGTCGGAAACTCTGCAAGTAATTGGACACAAACGTGGCACTGGGCAACCGATTCTTCTTTGACTCCAGAATGGCCTTGGCCTTCTTCTCCGCCACCTTCTTCAACAAGCGCTCGACGCTCTGCGCGCTGTGTTCGTTCTTGAATCCATCAATGATACAGCTGGCCGTGTAGTCGAGCAGGGCCTCCGAGAACAGGCCGAGATGTTCATAGGCGTGTGCGCGCCGGTTCAAGGCCTTGACATATTCGGGATCCATGGAAATCGCCGCCGTGGTGTCTTCGACCACCTTGTCCCAGTTGCTGAGCGCATTGTAGCACGCCGCTCGGTTGGAGAAGTAGACAGGATCCGGTTTGCACAGGATGGCCTTGCCATAGAGCTCTATCGCCTTGTTGTAATCTTTCGAGCCATACGCTATGTTCCCGGCCGTCTTGAGCTTCGCCGCATTCGTGGCCCTCTCCTGTTCCGCGTGAGCATGACGATCCCGAGAGGCCGGCCGGCCATGCGTCTTCATACCTCTGGTGACAAGCTTTCGACCGTCGTCTCATCGATTTTGAGCAGCTCGTCCTCGTCGTCGACGGTCGCGGCTTTGGATGACGCAGCAGCTGCATCCACGGTCAGTGCCGCTCCGTCTGGCGTCGCACCGACGGCAGGCCTTACCGGCTTCTGTGTCTTTCAAAGTGATGCCCTCGGCCTTTGCCTGCTCTTCCTCGGCTTGCTTCTTTTCTTTCCGCCGCTCCTTCTTACTTTTTCTCTTCTCGGCGGGAGGAGCCGGCCTTCTTCGGCCGGGACTGGAGAAGTAATAAATCGCTCCAGCGCTGGTGATGACCACCACCGTTCCGGCAATGGTGTACGCGATCGCCTTGTGCTCCGCGGCCCAATTCGATACGCGATCCCATAATGACGGGCTGGCCTGCGTCGCGGGGATGGATACCGGCTCAGCCATTGCAAAACTCTCGTCAACGAGGTCAAGGAGCGGCAGGAAAGGATGGGAGATGAAACACGTCCAAGCGCGAGATGCAGAACCGGTCGATGGTCAAGCACGAAATGTTCGGCAGACAGCAGATGAAATCCCATCCTGGCAGCCAATCATGACTCGACTTGGCGGTCTCGGAACGAAGGGGTTCATCTCCGATTTCACCACCCGCAGGCATATGAAACCACACAAAAGCCGCCCAATGTAGCCAATACTCAATTTGCAAGGAATGAGAACGGTCAGACCAAGACAAAGACTTCGGATGGCATTCCCTTGTCCTCCTGTTCCTGGATAGCGCGACCGTCCATGTACCCTTGGAGATAGCACTCTCCCACAAACTCGTACCTGCTGGTCCGCTCTGGGCCATCGCCACGACCATCAGGACACGCCCGAAGCACGTAGGGAACAGGGCCTCCATACAAAACGACGAGCACATCGCCGGGCCGAGCAGAGAAGGGGCAGAGTCCGATCAAACCTTCTGGAGTGTTGAAAAAGCAGTTGCTATGGCATTCCACCGCGCCAGTCCTCGTCGAGAAATCGAAATGCGAAGAGAAGTGACCCCGCTTCAGGGTCGGGTCGTCCGCGGTCATGTAACTCTGTGCATGCTTGGATCCTAGTTGATGTATCCATTTTCCGGTGAGATTCAGAGGGTCGAAGAGACTAACGTAAGCCCGATGGAGGTTTTCGTGGTGGGGAGGTGGGTGATAGTACGGATAAGGCATCACCCTCTCGATGGTCCCTACTCTGATGCCCGTCAAAGAGAGAATGGAGGACTCTCGGCATTTCATGATCATGTTGATGTCCGGCGTGGTGTCGGCAGCAGCTCGGTAGGGGGAATCGGTGGAGAGGCCGAGGATGCCAATGGCCCAATTGCTATGTCCACGATGCCACCACGACCAGGTCGGCTGTTCTGCGGCACGTCTCGAGGTTCTGCCCCACGAGGTCTCTTGCCACGTCCTTCCTTCCAAGGCCTGGATCGCTGATAGGATTCGCAGAGACCGACGCTCCACGATCCACCACTTGGTAAAACTCGAAAACACCTCGGCCGTTGGTTTGTGATAATCCGGCATAAGCTCTGGGGGCAACGAGGTGAGATCCTGAGTCTCCCTTCCGAACTGTAACATGGCGAAAATCTTGTCCCGAGGGTCTGTGGCATCAAGGTCAAGTCCTTTGACCAGGACCTCTAAGATTCCAGCTTCTGTGGACCACGTACTCCCTGTTGCAACTCGATAATCGAAAAGATCCTCATAGATGGGAGGCATGAGAGCCTTGTGAGACGAATTCATCTTCAAATCCGAGAGACGTATACATTTATTGACGCGCAACACCATGGGCCAAATGAGAGTGTCCTCGCCGCAGCAGACAATTGCCTCTCGAGCGTTGAAGATCTCCTGGACAACCCAGGTGCGACGGAACCAAGGCGATTCGAATAACGGCCACTCATCGACAAAGGAATCGACCCCGAGACTCTCCATCAACGGATCATGGAGTCGGACAAGATCGCTTCTGGCGGCATTCGACCGACGAGATTGCTCATATCGATCGCTGATGGTATTGATGGTCCGGATGGACTTTTGCGTGATCTCGTCACCGTCTCCGAGCCAGACGATAACCCTCTTTGCCTGGTGGTAGATCTCTCTCATCAGACCGACTTGAGCCGCTCTCTCGTCGAGGTTTGCCTGATTGATGCAAATCGCATCAATCCAGAGGATACGGGCGGGCCCGGTCTGTGGTCTGAGGTTCTTCATGGCCGAGTGTAGAGCCGAGGTGATGGACAAGACGTATTGGGAAACCTCCTCCGTCCCAGACACAGTCAGCGAGATGTCGCGTCGATGTCTCGGATCTCCCCAAAAGTAAGACAGCGCTTCGTAGGGGATCGTTTGGGATTCAAGGAGCGACGTGTACATCAACGAACATGATATCGGCTCGTCCAAAGAACCTGGATTCAGGAAAACGAGTCGAATCTCATGAGCGGCTTCGTCGAGATGCCGATAGCAGGCTCTGTGATGGGATCCAGCAGCCTCGGGCGTCACAATTGGCCTCGGAACTTCCGACTCTGCTGTATCTCGAGGGGTTTCACTGCCATGCACCTCAATCTCTGCCTTTTGAACGAAATTCATCCAGGCAGGGTATTGTGCTTTTGGGATAATCTGAATGGCGTCTCCTCCTCGTATGGCATTAATCCACTCTCGAATCGACGTATCTTCACCGTCAGCGTCCCAACAGATCTCATGCTTTCGAAATTGTCCGCTGGCGTGGACGTTATATTGCAGAACCCTCCTAGGCACTCGGTTATGGCCACCTGGAGTAATGACGGCAGCTATGAACCATGTGTGAGAATTCTGGTAGGTTCCGCCATATAAATGTGCTTCATTGCTGAAGCCTGGAATCGTTAGGCATGTTTCCAGTCGTCGTCGACCTCACTCACCTTGATCATGAGACACGGTCCTGAAGACGACTCGATGGACAGAGTAAATCTCTTCGGGAATACAAAGCTCAACGTAAACCCTCTCAGGGCAGGATCTCGAGACCTCAACTAACCCCTCTCTTTTCTGTCTGACGACTCTAGATGGCGCCGAACCCATGTATATCTGTGTATCTGATAGATTCTTGCAGCGTGATTGGAGAATCGGTTAAAACCGGTAGATCAAAATTTGTAGAAACGTGGTCGTTAAAAAGCACATCAGGCTGCATATCAGGCTGATATCAGGCTGCATAGAAGACCAAATACCACACTAAGCCCGCCCAACCCTTGGCGGCATTCTGGTATCAAACTTGCAAAGATTATGCCCAACTGTTCTTTTCTATCTTATTAGCGATCCTACTACTGGTAAGGTTTCATGTCATGTCAGCGGCATAATGTGTACTGGATGTGTAGGGCTAAGAATGAACCGGTGGTCACAGCAGGAAAAGAGTGTAACCCAGAGCTAGTCCCTGAATAGGCTTAGCCTCCAAACGGGTGTAGGAAAACCAAATCAGGCCAACTGGCTCAGGTCAACTGGCTCAAGTGAACTGGCTTAAGGTCCTGATCAACAGGTCAACAAGAACAAGTTGATATTCTACACTGCGGTTTATTGTCTTTGTTCATTTTATGTCCATCTGCCTGGGAAGGACACTTATCTAGTCAAAGCCATGCTTCCCGCAAAACAGCACGAACAACTCAATCCTGTTGATTATCGTGTTTCAAAATGCCGAGGTCTGGCATGGCCCTAGAGGGATGACGGTCCTGGAGGGATGATGGTCCTTGAGGAATGACAGTCCTCGAGGGATGATAGTCCTTGAGGAATGACGGTCCTGGAGGAATGACGGTCCTGGAGGAATGACGGTCCTGGAGGAATGACGGTCCTGGAGGGATGATGGTCCTGGAGGGATGACGATCCTGGAGAGATGACAATCCTTGAGGTTGGCGGCCCCCGGCCAAATTAAAAGAGCAATCTCCACAATTTGCTTTGGGGTTCCCTTTGCACTGGAAAATGGACAATGGCAAGGTGAGGATAATTATCTAGGCCTTTCTCCAGTTACCTGCTAAGCTGTTAGCCAATGTAGGCTTGTGCTCAGTGAATCCGTCCTGACAAAGACAGGCAAGACGTCGTATTGGAAAATTGTTGTTTCAGCTCATGGGTCGGGAGGTGGACTTGTAGGATGGCCCCTGAGGGACATGCCGTCTACTCGAGATGAATCAAGACCCCGGAAGAGCTTTCAAATTTGCGGTCGCATCCATAACATTCTTCCGTACGTGGTAGATGAGACTTCATATGCTTTGACAGATAACGTCAGTTATTAGCCACTCTTCCTGCCATGCACCATTTCTTGCAACTCACCATCAAGCGCTCATTTTGACTCTCAAATTCTTGGTGGCATGTTTGGCATCGATGGTGACACTGGAGACGATGCTTCACATTATCGGGAAAAGTTGATTGACTGTCACAGCAGAATGAGTGCTTCGTTGCCATATGAGAGAAGATGGGCTTCCTCGAGCTTATCACGCAGCGATCACTTGACGATCTTGAACGCGCTGGAGCAGCTCCTTCAACGCAGACATTGACTTCCCGTCGGCTTCGCCATAGGAAAGGCAGGCGCGCAGAAGCTCACGTCCTGGGCGTTGACCTTGTTACCATGATGGAAGCGGTTGAACGCCTGCAAGTCGAGCGAGAGCATACGCCTCTCCCAGGCCGCCAGCGATGCGGCCAGCCCAGCCTCGGTCGTCGCTCTCGCCGCCTGCTGACCCGGCTCCCCATGGATGCTGAGCTCCTGGGTTTCCCTCACGGCCGCGACTGCAAGGCTCCACGGTTCTCCTTGGTCGCCGATGTCCTGGAATTTCGGCCAGTCCATCAGCTCACATGCCGCAAATACAGCAAACATGGGGTTGGCCCTAACGGCGCATTCCAACGCAGAGCTGACGGCGCAATGCAAAACTCCACTGGCGGGCAGCCTCCCCTATCGTCTTGACCAGGCTCCGACCGACCTCATTCCGCAAAGAGGCGCCATCGAGTGTGATTACAATATAGTCGTAGTTCGCGCCAACCATCTCCGACGGATCAGTGAAGTAAGTGAAGCCCTTGTACTCCTTTAACTTGTTGTCATCATAGCAATAGAGTATCTGGGGACGGTCTAATGCCTCCGCGCGATGCGGGCGAACGAGAAATGTCACGTCGGCTCCAGCGAGACTGAGATGATAACCGGTGATAATCCCCATAGACCCGGCGCCAATAACGAGGATATGGGGTCTATGATGTTCGCTCATTGTCAGGGCGCAGGAACAGGATCGGGTCACTGCAAGGCTTCAATTGACTAAGATTCTGAGCTGGAAGGAAGGGAAGAGAGAATGCAGGTGGTTATTATCCGCAGCAAATTGGCCCCCTCAGATACATCCCAGCCTCGGGTTTAATGATCAATGCTGATAAATCAATTAAACATAATTACTACTGCAGATCTATCACGATACTACGGCAATTGTTCAAAGCAATTATCCCGTTTCTTCATAATATCACGGATACCGGGAGAGGCTCAGAATCCGTCCAGTTTGTCCGTTTGTCCGTTTGTCCGGTTTCGTCCGGTCGTCCTTATACAAAATTTCCTGTGCTATTGCCCAGTCGCTTCAGATTTCGTGGCTTTATATTTATAGATTAAGACACAGGATACTGGGGCTTTGGTCCAATATAACAAGGTTCGAATTTTGCGCTCTTACGTCGACGCTAGCTGTAAAGAGCTAAGAACGCTCAAACCTCACCTTGCAACGCCCATCAGTCTGGGGAGGAAATCCCGGATTTCCTGACACAGGAGGAATGCCAGACTGGAGGGATAACAGAACTGGATGCATTACGCTCTTGGATGCATCACTAGGAACGATGGAGCGCTGTGGATGGATGGTGGCAGGCCAGAGTCTGGAGGCATGCAGGTGTGACTGGCTGGACAACTGAGGGACTGAATCGCGCGGTTAGAAAGTATACATGCTTGGTTGGTGTGGTATGCCCGAAAGCAGCCGTCAATACGGCGGCAAGAACTTCACTGTTGGGAACAGAGGCAGTGTATTCACTCTGTGAGCGCTTGGCCGCTGGCACCCCTACAACGCCACTGGCAGCAACTTAGACAGGATCAATCAACCAACTCACCTTGCTTGGTTCATCAATTTACAACTGACATCAAGTCTACAGGCCAGGAGGCACTACACGAACTCTCCGGATTTGACCCATAACACGCGCTCTACGCGTGTTGTATGCGCTAGGCGATGAAGCTTTGACAGGACTCGGCGGTTTCTGAGAGCGGCGGTTTCAAACACATGCTCAGCAGAGTACCACTCCCTCAGCCTTGCCAATGCCTCCAGCCCAGCATGACGAGAATGTCTCCGCCCAGCATGATGAGTATGCCTCTCTCCGGCTGCGAAAGACTCCTTAGGCTTCTCGCATTCTTTGTCGAGTCCACGGTTCATTATGGACTCATCGCCTGGGCGGATAAATTGATAAAAGACGCACATGTTCGAGATCGTTTGGCAAAAGACGAAGGGGTGCTGTGTTTTGAAATGGAGGCGGCAGGCTTAATGGATCACTTTCCTTGGACTATTCTGACACCCACAAGAATGACCTGTGGCAAGGTTATGCCGCTGCCACCGCGGCTGTATATGCAAAAGAGCTGCTCAGCGTGGTCAATCCTGTTGCGACCGATACCGATAAGCCAGAGGCTAAACCCGAGGAGTTGAAGGGTATACATAGCTCCGCAAAAGAGCTAATGCACCTGACCAAGGAAACAGCCGAGTACAGACCGACCGAAGAAAGAAAGTGTCATCCGCTGTTCCGCCTCACCGACACAAGCAATCCTGATGCCAAAACTGAGGTCAGGACCGGATACGAGGAATACAAGAATTGGTTCTTGGACCAAGAAAATTTCAAGCATTGGTTGAACCGAGATTCGGGTCTCTTGTTGGTCACTGCCGATCTTGGCTATGGAAAATCCGTACTTGCCAAATTTCTTATCGGACCACTAACTGAATATGGCGTGCTTTCTTAGAAACTTGCACCTTCATGGATCTAACGCCGTGCAGGAGAGGCAACCAATGAACGAGCCGAAAAAAGTATCTTATCGCGTTACAAACCATCTACTGCAAAGCGACCACTGTTAAGCGAGTGAGTATAGACACTTGACTTTTTTTTTTTTCAAGAGAAAGTGAGCATAGCCAATCATCCGTCATTAAGAGAGTTCAGTCTCCGACACCATCAGTCAACGATATTGCATCAACACCCTGAGAGGTTATGCCATGCCGTTTCTCGTGCATTTATAAGTCGTCTTTGTCCCGTTATCCTAGAACTATGTTAGAGACACAGAAACATGTCTCCTGTTGATCCGGACCTCGTGGTGGTCGCGGTGAAAGCTCCCTCAAAGGACCAAGCACCATATACGCGTGCCGCCGAAGTCAACGACTCTGATCAAGAGCGTCAAGATCGCGCCGATTATGTGGCTGGCCGAGGCCGCGTGAAGCGGCGATGGTACCAGTGGTATGCGGACACAGACACCCCTGCCGAGCGGAAGCTCCTGGTCAAGATGGATCTCCTGATCCTGACATACGCCTTCCTGGGATTCTGGACAAAGTATATTGACAACGGCAACTTGACGAATGCCTACGTGAGCGGCATGAAGGAAGACCTTGGATTCTATGGCAACGAGCTCGTGCAACTACAGACCATCTATACTGTCGCCTACACGGTCTTCATGATCCCGTTCACTCTCCTGGCTGCGAAATACCGATTTGTCATCCCGGCGTGTGACTTTATGTGGGGTGTCTTCACTCTGCTCCAATACCGAGCCAACTCGTTCAGCGAGTTGGCAGCCTATCGATTCTTGGTCGGTGCATTTGAGAGCACGTACTTCACTTCGATTCATTACGTGCTCGGCTCATGGTATCGTTCCGACGAACTCGGACGACGGGCCGGCATCTTTTACATCTCGACTGGACTGGGTTTGATGAGCACTGGTTTCATGGCAAGCGGGGTGGTGCGACATCTCGACGGGGTCAACGGACTTCCTGGTTGGCGGTGGCTCTTTATTGTATGCGCCATTTCCACGTTCCCCGTGGCCATCATCGGTTTCATCTTTTTCCCCAGCACGCCAGACAAGACCAAGTCTTGGTTCCTCACTCAAGAAGAAAAGGACTTAGCCCGCTTGCGGATGGCACGGATCGGAGGCAAGCCTCCAACTGGATTCAGTGGCTGGAAAACTATCCGACGGTTTTTTGGCCGATGGCATTTCTGGGCCCTGGTCTTGTTCCAGCTTCCTTGGGGATTCGGCAGTTCAGCAGCAACAAATGGCGCATACACTCTATGGATCAAGAGCTTGAAGAAATACAGCACTTCGAAAGTGAACCTGCTTTCCACGATTGATCCTGGTGTCGGGATCCTCTTTGTCTGGTTCTATTCGTTCCTGTCTGATGCGTTGCAGACGCGGATGCCCATCATTGTCGGACAATGCCTTTTCCAATTCGTGATACAATTTGCTTTCGTGATATGGAAATCTCCCACAGCATACAAATGGGTTGCAGTGAGTACAGGATATGGTCAAGTCGCGGTGTCGCCGCTAGTGTATTCTTGGGCCAACGAGATATGCCGGGAAGATGCAGAAGAAAGAGCATTTGTGATTGCCTCGATGTTGGCCATCTCCAACGCTTTCAATGCATGGTGTGTGGTCTGCCTTTCTCTCTGGGACGTGATTTTGACCATCCTAGGATATCGATACTGGTATGGCCGACGAAGAGTGCTCCCAAATATGAGAAAGGGTACATATTCTCCCAAGTAAATATTCTTCTATTCGCTGCAACCACTGTCGCATTGTGGTGGTGGGACAGGAGGGACCAGTAAGTTGAATCGCACTTGCTGGCGGTACAGGTACTGACATTCGTGTAGAAGGAGAGCCCTGAGGAAGAATTGATCGAATCCAATATGCCGGCGACTCACATCGGAACAAACTGCCACGCATGGAATCGGTACCCAAGACATGGTAATGATTGTGAGTCGTCGGCAGGATGGAGTCAAGAGACGGTATCAGGGGGAAATGGGGATGCGGTGGGAAAGCATCAGGGCGAAAACTCTCTCGGCACGGTTCTCAGGTATAAAGCGTTCCTGCCTTGCCGTAGATGGCGAGAGAATACATTCTGCACCCATAAGGAGTACAAGGCTGAGGCCAGAGCAGAGGTAGTCCAGCGCATATAAGGCGGTTCGCCCGGACATCTCGTTCTAGTTCTCCAGAGATCAGTTTGGCCTTTTGACATCACAATCGCATCTACATTCCCCTCCCCTGTGATCCCGTCACTGCCTAAACATAGCTGTCGCTTAGCGGACAGGAAATCTCACAGACACACAAGAGGGCAAGGCACGAATAGGCGGCAGCGGCGCCGGTGCCGGGCCCCATGGCGGGTGACCCTAGTTATCAACACCAGGATTTTTCTAGACGAAGCAGTCTCAGGCCAAAATTGCAGCCCCATGTCTATAGGTCTACCATTCAACAGCTATGCATCCGAGTACATAGAAAATATATGGCGCAAGGTATGCCAAGATTGCTGAGGCAACTGTCACACAAAAATGGGGTGTTGTGGCGTCAATGGGATGTAAATGGGGTGTCCCGGAGTCATTCTGTCAAGTGCTGTTCATATACTCGACATCCGCACTTATTCGCACGCCATCTACTCGACCTCCAATCACGTCCTCTAGAGTCGTGACACCGTCTGCATATCTGGCACTGATGCATGACGCCTTCTGCTTGGAAGGCCAATTGCAAGGACCATTTTAATAGACTAGAGACCCCAAGGAATGAGATAAAACGATCGGTGGTTGGTACTCATCAGACTTGAACTGGTGCTTTCTACTCAGTTTGACATATGGCCGCTGTGTCGGTGAGAGAGGGGGGCCCCGCCCTCAAGGGGCCATTCGACTTCGAGGACAGCCCCCTGAGCCGTGCAGCACGCCAACCGTTACTGCTGGGAGTGTTCCTCGACTTGCAGGACCGAAAAATCTCCAACTATCCTACAAGCAACAGTTGGACGTTTGACTACAATGTCGACATCGTCCGCAAGGCCGATGAATTGGGGTTTGACATTGCCTTTAGCCGGACACAATGGCTGCCCAAAGGTGGCTACGATGGCGAGGCTTCACTGGATGCCTTTATAGCACTCGGCGCCATGGCCGCCGTAACGAGCAGGATCCTGCTCATCTCCACCATCCACGTCTTATATGGTCCGCTGCATCCCTTGCACATCGCCAAGTACGGCGCCACGCTGGATCACATCTCCAAGGGCCGTTGGGGGATCAACATCGTCACGGGACATCGTGCCGTCGAGCACCAAATGTTTGGTTGGAATCGCATTGAGCACGACAAGCGGTACGAGATGGCAGGTGAGCTGTTCGACGTGGTGAACAGCCTCTGGGGAGAGACCGAGAACCTGACCTACGAGGGGCGCGTATCTCCCTGGAAGCTCGAGAACGCGTGGATTACCCCGAAGCCCTTATACGGTCGCCCGGTCCTGGTGAATGCCACGGGGTCTCCGGCCGGTATCGATTTCGCGACACATTACTCAGACCTGATCTTCATCACCTCGCCTGGCGGCGCCGATATTCAGAGCGCTCTCGAAACGCTACCTGACCATATCGCCACCATCAAAAACGCCGCCAAGGCCACTGGCCGCACGGTCAAGACACTGATCAACCCCGTGATCGTTTCACGGGACACGCCTGAGGAGACTGAAGCTTACTTGCAGCGCATCGTCGACGGCATGGGGACAATTCCGGAGGCGGAGAAGTCTGCTATCAAAAGGTATGACAGCGACGCCCACGCTTGGCGGGGTCGCAAAGATGACCGCAACAAGCAGGGGTTTAACCTCGGCGGCAATATCGAGATCATTGGCTCGCCCAAGGAGGTGGTCGAACAGCTGGCTGCTCTGCACCGTATTGGCATTGATGGCGTGCAGCTTGGGTTTTACGACTGGAAAATCGATCTGGATCATTTTGCGACCAAGATCCTGCCGCTACTCAAAGAGGCTGGTCTCCGCGTGGATTGAGCGGTCGAGCAAATTGCGGACGGATGTGACAAGTTTGATTGTTGAAGACATGATGCCCTACCTTTCGAGGTTGGATAAAATTAGAAGACGATGCTCGGATATTAGTCAAAGTATGTTTGCAAGGCTGGCTAAGTCATGTTCCACAAAGACCCTATGACTAAGAACGGAGTTCTTTGCATCAAGTTGGACATATATATGTCTCTCAGACTCTAATAATGGTGTTCTAACGTTAGTCTAGGCAGATGGTTGATGCCTGGCAGATCATGCAGTCCAGACGTCTATATAAAAAGCTAGATAGCTGCTGTAGATGGATAGAGGGGGGTATCCAAGTATGCTACCTCGCTGTACAAGCTCAGTAAGCTCCTTGTCAGTATAGAAACCGTGCTGTTGCCTAGGTAACCTACGTGTACTTAAGTGTTGACCTGTGGATGGAGGTGAAAAACTCGTGTGAGGATTGAATGTATCAGGGGCTGAAGGGCCTGTCTATATAGCGGTTGTTCCCTTGGCAGTGGGCGGTGCTTAGCACTGCCACACGGTGATTCCAATAGTCCAACATTAAGGCAACTCCCCCTCCATAGACACATTCTACACACGAATTCCTTCCATCCACTCCCTCTCCTAGAGGTCGACACTCGTCTTAGTTGTGCATAGGTCAACCTATGACAGACAAGGGCTCGGCGCCTCCACACCCTAACACAGATAGACGCCGTCCCAGCGCAGCTCCTTAGCAGAGTGCCAATAAGACGACACCAGATGTGCGCTATTCGAATTTGACATGCCTGGAACGCTGGTAAGTTTCTATTTAGAGGCACATCATCTGCTTCGAGCCTTTGACGCCGAAATCGCGCTCTAATTTCGACCTTCTGGCGCTGCTTGCGGGTATACCGGCAGGCGCTGACAGTTCAACACATGGGAGCCGAGAAATCGGTGCCACAAGTCGAGGGCAGGATAAAGACAGCCATTCATAAGCCAGGTTCATACCCACGCAATAAAGTGTACAAAGCCAATGTCGACAAGGCTCATTCAATATTGAGCTACAAAGTGACGTACCACGACATCCGGGAGGTCTCCCGACGGTTCAAGGCCGTCCAAGACTTTGTGCTCAATGACCTGAATGGCGCTTATCCCTGCCTCTCAAACGACTTTTGGTCGCAGCAGCCCCATGTCATACAGCCGATAATCATAGATCGGAGTGTGCCAGTCGTCTTCCAGAAGACCATAGCCCTCAACTTCGTTGCCCTGCGGCTTGCGTGGGTTGAGCGCCCAGTACCCAAAATCCACGTCGGTCTCTCGCAAATATCTCATCATGTTCTTCCAATAGTGCAGATCCTTGTTGGCCGGGTTTGCGGGAGCCCCCGACTCGCCCACCCACACAGGAGCGATATCCTCTGCAAGTAAGAACTCCCAATTATGGTGCATATCCTTCTCAAACGACTCGTACCTTCGGTACCAATACGGCACTAATGAACCCCAACCAGACCATCCGTATATGTGGACCGAATAGACTAACTTGTCAGGGTGTCCAAGACGTACCGGTCGATTGCGCGCTCCAGATGCGTCATTGGCAGATGAGACGCCCTCGACCACAATCAGCCATTCTGGCTGAAGCAGATGCAGTCTCTCAGCAGCCTTCTCTGCCGCGCTGGCCCAGGAATTCCATAACCATTTGCCGGTCGCGCCGCGAACCTCGTTGCGAAGATCGATGCCGACCACCAGGGGGTTGTCGATATGGGGTCGCATCACAGTCTCCAAGTCCCGGATCCAGTTCTCTTCATTCTGTGATATCGGGCAGAAGGGACCAAGGTCACTGTTCATCCACCTCGCATCACAAAGATTGGCGTCACAGCACCACCGCGCCTTGGTGATATGATTATTCACAATGACGGCGATCCCCATCTCAGTCAAGGCATCGATCACCGCACCAAAGACGTCCAATGCCCGGAAGCCGACGAGATCTGCATTCGCGGCTAAGTGACTGGAGTCGATCTTCGGATTGCTCCGGACCATTTCATCCGCATAAGGGAGCCGAACACTGTTGAAGCCCAAGTCGCGGATCGTCCGAGCGATCTCGCTTCGATGTTGGACGTCCAAGCCGCCAGGCACCATAAAGATATCACTCGCCCCATACCAATTCACGGACATCAACTTGAACCTTTTGTCGTGACGGTCAACGATGTAACGCCCCTGGATTCGTAGTGGGGGACGAGCGAGCGATCCCGTCGACACATTCGCAGATGCCACATCAGCAGCAATATTGTTGCCATCAGGATAATCTGAGAGGGATGCAGGAGAGTTGTCCCACCTCCCGAGCAGGTACACTGTGAGCCATAGGCATCCGATGATGACGGCGATCGGCCTGGCGGCGTGACGGACCAAACTCATCGGAGTGGCCGGAAAGCACCCAAATTGACTTTGAATTGCAAAATCGATGTCGCGTAGTATCTGTATACATATCAGCCTGGCCACTGTGCTTCCCATCAAGGGTCAGCTCACCCTCCGATGACGTATCGTAGGACTTTTCACCAACAAGACTGCGACGCTTGATATTTGTTGTGTTTCCCCTAATCCCTGTCTGACACGCTTTCTGTGTGTGTATGTGTGTGTGTGTGTGAAATTTCTCAGAGCTTAGTGGTGCGGTGCGGCAAGATACGACTCCAGTTGGCCCCCAGTAATAGAGAGCGGCATCGCGGGCGATGGAACGTGGGAGGTATGGCTCTTGGCAGCCAAGTATATACAAACGTCAAAGGAGGAGTGGCGAATAGCTCCATTGTGAAGGACATCGGCCGCAGATATATTCTGGACATTCAAAGTCGAACGCAAGTATCGAAACATGACCAGTGCTGCCATGGACCGACGGCAGCTGTGCTCCAGAGAGCGCTGCAATGGTGTGGGATGGGGCATTTTGCGTCCTTGAATGTCAATGGCAAGCGAAAAGCGGGTGAAGCAAGAAGCCAACCTCTACCAAGCGCCAGAACTGTCTCCAGGAGCTCCTGCCGAGCCAACGAGTTCTGTGCAAGCTTGCCCCATCACGCATTCGACAGAAGGTGGTCATTGAATGGTGGTCGGGAGGTGTTGGCGCGCAATGTCCTCTCGAAACATCGCATTTGCTCCAGGTACGATTCCATCCTTTCCGCGGGGCTCCATTGCAGACCGACAAGAAAAACCACTCTCTTACGTCTTTCGAGCGCAGTCAATAGCGAGAACTTAATCAGCGCATGCTCAGGACCAGTTGGGCCCAGAATGTCTCTGTTCTGTGGTCACCTGCGGGTTGTAAAAGCTCGCGCTCGCTATCGCCGCGGACCGCCAATGATAACCTATGGAAATGTCCACATGCAAAAGGTTGAGCTCGTTAGACTTTCAGCTGACCTGTCAAGCGGCTTTCAACGCGCCAGAAAGGCATGCGCTGCTCGACGACACCTGCTCTTTTCGGCAAACCTGATTGGTCGACAACATTGGTCAACAGGGGCAACGCCAACATTCAGCCCTAAGTTTCATGGTATGCGACCGCAACATCTCTGAGAATGACATCCTCTGTGGTTGGCATCTTCGATACCCAAGGGCTTGTCACTGAAGCGTCGCTTCTGGCCAGCATTTCACTCCGCCAACGACAATGGTCACGCGGAAGGATGAGCCGGTGGATATCCTCCACTCAACCACGACCATGATTCATCTTCTCCCTTTCCTGCTCCTTTCTCCTCGTCTTTTCCCAGAGCAACGATCCCGCGTTGCCCTTCCCTCGCCGCACCATGGGCGTCCTCAAGTGGCTGCTCCGTTGCATCCCTGGTCTTTCTATCCTCCTTCTGCTCATTCTCCTCGAGTGCGCATTGAAGATTGCGCAGACAGAATGGATCAGCTTCACCTACCCGCCGTTTCTCGTGGACCAGCCACTTCCCCTAATCGCACAGTCCATTTTCATCGTTTACACTTTGCTCCTTCACATCCTTGTGTTGGTATTTCCCGTCCGCCTGTGCTACTCCGTCTGGACTGCTGCAAGTCAGATTAAGTCAGCCCATGGCATTGGCGCCGAGGCGGCCGCGACCAATTCTCAACACGACTCCATTTCCCACAGCCTTCTGGACCTTGAGCTGAGAGAGCACTCTACCGGAGAGTATTGTGATGTGACAATGGCAGTCATCATCCCCAGCTACAAGGAGGATATCGGTACGCTCGAAGACACGTTGAGGGTGTTGGCCAGTCACGATCGCGCGAAATCGAGCTACGATGTATGCTGCTTCAATGTGAAACCGCGCGTGGTCGAACGTCGACGCTCACTGAATCTTGCAGGTTTTCCTGGCCATGGAAGAGAGAGACCCGACCGCTACGAAGACGGCGCGATCTCTGGTAGAGGCGTTTGGAAAGAGCTTTCAAAACATTCAGCACACGATGCACCCTGCAAACCTGCCAGGGGAGACACCGGGCAAAAGTAGCAACGTGAGCTGGGCAGCGAGAGTAGTGGAGAAGAAATACATGTCCAGCGCTCAGCCCACAAAAGTCTTGGTCACGGTGATGGACAGTAAGACGCCCATGTTGCCGGAAAGCTGTGACTGATCCGGGACTAGGCGATACTCATCTCCTGGCCCAATATTTCGACATTCTCCGCAGACGTCACCTTCGCAACTGTGAGCAAGGCGAGGTGGCAGATACCACGCTCTACATGCCTCCCATCGTGTTTGACCGAAATGCTCATCTCGTGCCTCGGTTCGTCCGTGTGGCAGACCTGATGTGGTGCGGAGCAGGACTGTCTTCCTTCAGTAGTCGGCCGTCCCCGAATTCAGTGGGGATCCCGACAGCCGTCTATACCGTTCCGGTTACTCTTGTTTCGCGGGTGGGAGGATGGGACACGGGCTCAGAGGCCATCGGTGAAGATATGCATATGATGTTGAAATGTTATTTCGCAACCAATGGACGTTTGAGAGTCGAGTCAATTGCCAGCCCCGCCAGTCAATGCAACGTCACTACTGGTCAAGAAGGGATCCGGGGATGGATATCTGACCACTTTGCAAGATATGCCCAAGCACTTCGCCACATGTGGGGCTGCCTGGACACGGGCTATGCTGTCCGACAATGGTGCAGGACACTTCGAATACGCAACTCCTCCAAACCTGAGTCGCCCCGCCGGCATATCCCTCGCGCAAATAAAACGCCATTGGTTCCCTGGAGGCATTTTGTCCTCTTCACCCGGCTCTTCGAGGCACATTTTTTACCCATACACCTGTTCCTCGTCTTGATCGCCTCGGCACTATATACCTCATTGCCGTATCCGCTGAGCTCATGCCGCCTCTTGAGCATCGCGCTTGATGCGACAGGATATTTACGTGCCGGGGGCTTTTTCGCCATGACAATTTACTTTGTCGTCTTCTACGAGCGATATCACGAAATATGTGTGCGGGCAAGGGAGCATGAGATGCGGAAGGCAGAACTCTATCACGAAATGGCCCACAACTTCTCCCATCGCGGGAGATGGAAGTTGACCACCCTTGTTGACTATGTACTATTCCCTGTCGCTGGGACGATATTCGGCAGCGTGCCTCTGTTCCAGGCATCGATATCGCACTTTTGGTCTGAGAACCTAGTCTACCTCGTGAGCGCGAAGCCGCTCAGAAAGAATCCTGGCCAGAGCACCGGGCCGCAAGGACAGGACATGGAAGAGTCAGTTCAAGACGTGTGAATTCGCCACTACCATCGATTCAAGACCTGTGTGCCGTGCTGCAGACGCTCGAGGGCCATACGGGCTAGGTCAGCGCAGTCGCCTTCTCACCGGACGGCAGACGGCTGGCCTCTGGGTCAGATGATCGCACAGTCAGGCCACAGTCAGAATCCGCATGTGGGATATTTGTGGAAGAGCGTTGGGTGACTCGAAATATGGAGAACCTCTTTGGCGCTCTCCGAACTACCGAACAAGCAGCTCGGCTGTTTGGAACAATATTCTAGCATTAGGTCACGCATCGGGCGGGGTCTCATTTCTCGAATTTAACTTTCAGGACTAGTCTAACATCAGTTCAACATTTATAATTTTTTTAATAACTTTGAGAGCAAGAGTCCAGGGAGGACGCGATATTTATAAGTTGTCAATTACAGCTATCAGATTCTACCTTCCAGCCCATCAACTTCTTGTGAGGGTTACATCACATCGCGACGTTTCATCAGTTTGGACGGTCTAACCTAGTCCCATGATATGAGAACGCCCATTTTGTATAGACCGTTCCTTACAAGGCATGTGACTGTAAGGTGCACAAGGTTGAGGCCAAGAAGCGGCTCTATTGCGGCGCATATTCCTTGAGCCCAGACTGATATGCATAGACTGTCATTGTCTGAATTTACAGCCTGACCGCAGATCCCACAGAGATGACCTTCTGTTTGGCTACTGTTTCCTGCTCATGCCTGCCCCCCCCCCCCCCCTCTCCTGTGTACTTAGGGACCTCCTCTTCCATAGACTGAATCTACACACGAGTTTTCCCTCCTCATTTTTCTGGCATAGACACTGGTGCACCTGATGCTTATTCTGCTGCCATGACGCAAATGATGGAGGCCTGCACGCTGCCTATGATGAGCGCAGGAGATGGAACAAATGACATAAAGTCTTGATTACCGAACGCTGTGGCGGGCTCTCAGAGACCCCTTTGCATTTCCAGTTTGATCACGAGCCATACAGCCAGAAAATGGTCAGTCAGTTGATACTTTCCTGGCATGGCGGCTGAGGAGGAAAATCTGCACCCAACTCACGCCTTTAAACCAGCCTTCTCGTGATCCTGCTCGCCCTGGCCTCGACTCTCTCCCAGACACCTCTGGCAACGGTGCGCTTTTGGCCTGTGGAACCGCATCCCAACTTAAGACCATGATCGTAAATTGCCGGAGTACGACGTCCGTGATTTCAGTGGTCATCTTTCCAGTCCCCGTATGACCTACAAAAGGCTCTTCCCCCTCGTCGCCGGTCGAGAGGCCTTCCAGTATGCCGACTTCCTGACGTCGCCCCTAGTCCTGCCCTCTCGCTCTTGAAGGAGGCCTTTCACGTCCTCGCCCTCCGTAGGATGGGTGGGCGCGGTGTCGACAAAGGGTGAGCCTAAGCCGAAGCCATCTCCAGAGCACATGCAGAGCAAGATCAGGTCCATTTGAAAAGGCAACACGTCAATAAAACGATTGGGAATCATGACGGGACACTCAACTGCTACGTGCTGTAGGACATCCCTCTCATTTCCCTCGGGACTGAGAAAGACGACAGAAGCAAAGGGTCCAATATAAGTCCACGACTGGCCCACACGATGGAGAAGCGACGGAGGCCTGACAAACTCAAAGTGGGTGCCGAAAACCGTAGAAGGTAAAGTGGTCAATACACATTTACCAAAGCACAACTCCCCCGGATCTCACACGAAGGACGATCCGATTTTCATCCACGAGCGGTATCGGATACAGTTCATGCTCCTCACCTGCGTCTGCCGTTAGACCGTTGCTCAAATTGGTGCCCTTTCACCAGCGGCTTTCGATACGAGGTGGAGTTTGGTGATCGTCTCACGGATCCGTCCTTTTTAACCGTTCTCCAGGGCATTGCCCTTGCATTACAGCACACAGGCGACTCCGGTAGGTGGCAAGTCATTACCGGTTCGGCCAGAAGTGGGTGAAATAATCGCGGCCCTGAGTCAGGCTGAAAAATGATCAGGCTCAAGTTTGCCTCGGACCGCCCCCATTCCTTGGCTCCGGGCATTTGGTTATGCTGCCCAAACACCACATCTTGGAGCAACGACGTTAAGGCTGGGTTAGAAGATAGCCTGTCCTCGGATGCCAAGCCTCACCTGGTAGCCAGGATAAATAGCTCTCCATAGACCAAGCAGCCCTGGCGACCTCGCGTTCACGCCCATCAGGCTGAGACAGATCTTCCTCCGAGATCGCCATTTTGGTCCACCTTGCTCGAGTTCCAGACTGGCTTGATACACCATGGACCACCTGCCATGGCATTCGAGTCGCCCTATCCTCGAGGTCCCCTATGTTTGCGCCCACGAGCTACAACACTTGAGCTCTGCCGACTTTATCGAGCAACTTTCTCGAATGGATTGGGCGGCCCCCGATGACTTATCGCCCGGCGACGAAGGCCACCTTACGAGTCTTGCAGAGAAATCACAAGCCTTGTTGTGGTTCGGCCTTCTTTCATCTGTTCTACATTATTATTATTACCCTCCAGTCGATTTCCTGCATCAACCACAAACGGGAATGAGTCGAATCGACTCCACACTACTCACACGGCGCTTATCTGAAGCCCTAACGCCATACACGCTTGAAGAGAGGTCCTGCCGCCGGAGCAATGAAATATATGGTTTCGCCGATTATGAATCTGAGAACGGTGATGATGAATACGCTAGGATTGAATTGTCCGATTACGGCTCACTTGTGGCGGCCGGCATCAACACAGCGACAGACGCCGTCAGACGTTGGATAATCCCTGCAGTCGTGGCGGCTGAAGAGTCTGACAGGCCTTGCTCCGTTTGGGATTCAGCCAGTTACAGGGTGTTTATGTCCATAGACATCCTCATCGATACCATTCGTGATATTGCGGCAGAGAAGAGCAGGATTATACAAAACCATCTTGGGGACCGCTCCTACTTTGCCTTTGAGACGAGAGGAATTGCCCAGAGTTTCATTTCGATTGGCCGCTGTCCGAGCATACCAAAGAGACTTGAATTGAAATCTAAAGAGGCTTACCTCATCCTCTCGATGCCCAGCACCTATCACGCAGACGCTCATTCTTCCTGTTCAACAGAATGCTGCGCGATCATGAACGTTGACAGAAGCAGTTATGCAGTTCGGCATGTCGAAGGATGCTCGGATTGCGGTGACTTTGTCGAGGTCGATCACCAAGAACTGGTTGATATCATAAGATCCAACCACATTCCTCTGGTCTCGAGCATGATTGACGATCACGGTGCTTTAACCATCAAACTTGTGGCCGGAACACGCCATTCCACTTACGCGGCCATCTCTCATGTTTGGGCCGGTGGCCTGGGAAATTTCCAGCGAAACGCACTTCCAAAATGTCAACTGTTACAATTGCATCAGGATGTGGAAAACACATCTCGCCCTCCACCCGATCGTTCTGACGGATTTGGCCCTGTCTATAAGGCCACCCGGGCGATGACAAGGAGGCTATTTCCAGCCAAAAGCTCACAGCAGACCCCAAAGCTCTATTGGATGGACACTTTATGCATTCCCGTCAATTCTGAAGAAGCTCGTAAGGTCGCCATTAATTCCATGGCCAGAATCTATGCTGGAGCTGCGAATGTTTTAGTGCTCGATCCCGAACTCCGACGGGAAACGTCTGCAGACCTCCGCCTTGGTGACTTGGAGCGGACAGTGGCATGCTCTTCTTGGATGGCTCGGAGCTGGACACTTCAGGAAGGCGCCTTAGCAGCTGAGCTTCGATTGAAGTTCGCTGATCAAATCTTACCAGTTTCTGCCGCCAACCGCAGCCATGGCTTAGTGTCTCGTTCAGGAATACTGCGAACTTGGTCTCAAGAAATCGGCAGCGTGTTTCATCCTCAACGCTCACTGCCGGTTGTGCTCTCCATGAGAACCTGTGTCGAGCTTATTCTTAAGTATCAATTCGGTATAACTCAAGGGCCACTACAGCCAATCTTGATTCCTACCATCAAGCAAACCGAACTCGATCGCTTCGTCGGAGCCTGGAATGCCTTGGCTAGCAGGAGCACAACCCAGAGTCAAGACATTGCGGGAATACTTGCTTCTTTGCTCCATGTCAGCGCTGGCGAAATTCTCGCTCTCGAGGATCACCAACGAATGAAGGCACTCTTAAGATCGCAAGTCTATCTGCCAATGTCGCTTCTTTTTCTGTCGGCCGGTCCGGGCGGTTCAGATTGGACTCCGAATTTTCCGGAATGTACCAAGTCTGCTCAAAAGTTACACAGCGACACACCCATGAAAGTCACGGACTTCGGCATGGTGATAGAAGCCGCCCAGAAGATGCTTTTATGCCAGTGCAACATCCCAGTCACCGGTACTTATTTTCTCCATGAAACAAGCAGCAATCAACATTTCCACATTCAGTTTGAGGAACAAGATATCAATGAGCCAGATCCGCGGGACACCCCGCATGTCTGCATTTTGACATCATACCACCACTTTGGATCAATGTCAAAAGGTCTTTGCCTCACATTTGTCAAAGACACTGACGCTCTGCACGTCAAGATTCGTCGGCCCTTTTCTTGGCAACATCTGCCCCCTGATACTACATTCGAAGAAAGTCATGACAGCTACACTCTGGACAATCCAATTGGCACTGATTATATCAGCGTGCAGCACCCGTTGGTGATTGATTTAGGTGGGTCTCTACGATCTTCAGAGTTGGTTTGTTTCTAATTGAGCCAGATATCCGGCAGTGGCCAAGCCTCAACTGGTCTCGACTCAATGCGTTTCCTTTTGTTCAAATTAGACTCGGACAGGCGCAGCTGACCGACTGGATACCTGCGTGGTCTGCGCTTTCGTGGATCATTGTGTTCACTGCCGCCTCCGTTCTAGGATACGGAGTTCTGGGTCCATCTCTGTTTCGAGACTGGCAGCCCTCTGTGGGGGAAATGGTGCAGTTTCTCGCGGGATGCACCTTACCTCCCTGTGTTATCGGGGCGTTTCGTTTCCCCATGTCGGTTCTTGAATATGATCGTCATCGCCAAGCTGAACGCAACTGGGCGCAGAGAAGATGGGCTGCGAGCTTCTGGGATGTGTCCTCTGTTGAGCAGGACTCGGGCGAAGCAATTCCCTCGACAGATCATCACACATTTTCTTCATTGAACGGCGCGACAGCATTACCTCCGGGATTTGCTATCAGGTCTCTCCTGTTACACGTCGTGGCTTTCATTCCTCCGGTCATCTGGATCACCATTTCCTTCGGCCCTATATTCCGCATACCCGAATCTCGAAAAGATCAGATCGCATTGGCTCTATTCATTTTGCAGGAAAACAAAAAGTCGCCATTCCGGCTGCCAGCTTTCATCATCTGCACAGGCATAGCATTTGAGATGTTGTGCAGGATTATCCTCCTTGGGGTTTACCTTTTCAATCTCTCCCGGGCGTTCGGTTGGGGCCTGGGGCGACCACCTTCGCAAGTTTCGAATTCTCAAAACTCACTATCGAGGCTGATTGTATTCTCTGCAGTTACAGCAGTTACAATCACACTAATAATGCTTAGCACCGCTCTCGCCGTCATTTTCATAGTATTTATGATACGTTCCTCTGACGACGGAACCCCACTACCGCTTGGAAATGCTTTGGTCGGCATATTCGTGTTGGCGGAGTTTGTCTCGTGGACCTACGGGATATTGCCAGCAGGATTCGTTTTAATCCTATATTTTTTTAGATCGTATGGAGGACCAGATGTAGAAATTCAGCTCTGAATCTGTATTTGATCACAAACATGTCTGGACAAACCCACCAATATAGGGCAATGAGATGATCAACTAAGGCAAGCAACGAGTTCTTGGGTGCAATAGCTGAAGAAGGGGTTCAGACGAGACCTATTGCGAGGCAGCTGGCCACTCAGACGGTTATGTCTGTTGTGAGACAGGCCGCGTTTTGGTTATGTCGGGTCCGTGTATGTTTCAGCTGGGCAGGACCAGCTGAGGGAGTTTCAGCTGTTATGGTTTCTTGTGACTATAAGAATCTGCTCTTCTCAGGCAGAAAGACAGTAAGCAATGCGATTCAACAAGTGATTACAACAGTCGGCACAGCAAGCATTCGATGATTTGGCCATTCAGATGCCGGGAAGGGACTGCCACACGTCCTGGAAATGCGGCTGTGGGATCGGTAACAAGGATGATTCTGCCTTGCCGGCATATGTGGCTGACATGTGGTCGGGATCGACGAGATTATTTTGGCCCGGTAGCAAAGCCAGAAGTCCCGATGCCACGAGCACGGAGGACGTCTTCGCAGGCCTGACGAGTGCGACACAGATGGCAGAGCAACTTTCAGTGCCGAATCGACAACTCTGGACAACTGAACGTAACAATTTCGATATTGCGGGAGAATGTGGTGCGATCCTGGGTACAGACGACTGGTAATCCACATAGGGGACACGGAGACACTCCTTGGTTTACGGCATTCCGGGCACCGCGTTGGTAGATCAGCACAACTGCTCTATGCCTGGTGCAGACACGACGGGACGGTGGCAGATCTCGTTGAAAAAACATATATGACGTGGGTTGGGTAACAGGAGATGTTTCTGGTTCTGTCCCGACATCTGGGTTGAGGAGCAAAGCGACAAGATACGGAACTCTCCGCTGCAGGAGGCATGAAAGATAGTGACAAGCGAAGAAGAGGCAGAAAGGCCTGCTTCTACTGCTGCTGAGGCGCATCCCACCAACGGCATCGTCATCACTGACAGGGACCAAGCCAGCAGGCACCAGTCTACTTCACCTTTCTTTGTCATTTCTCCTCGCTATGTCCCGCACTCGGACTGCCAGATAGCGACAGCACTTGGACGAGTACAGAAAGGATAAGCTCATTGATGAGGTCTGTCTGATCGCGACCGATGAAGACCTTGCCTCCTCTTGGAGCTTCACCCTCTCCACCCAGTTGAATCCACGGCTCCCGGCTGACGCTTCTGAGTTACCACCATACCTCGAAAATATCGCAAAGGAGAAACTCATCGATTGTGCCACGGCGCTTCGCGCCGATCTCGAGTCCAGTTTATCGCAAAGGACACAAAAGAGACGGTATCAGCGCGCAGATGTCCAACATAGCACACGTGCGGAGTGATGCCGTGCTAGAGAGAATAGTTTGACCGAGCAAGCTCTCGATCGAGCCACACAGGGGGTGGGAGAACAAGAGACCAGCATCGCCCAGATCAAAGAGCAACTTGCAGTTTTGCAACATACTCTCGCCAGCGAACAGGACGAGATCACAGGTCTCCAAGCCCAACTCCGCGACAAGAGTGAGAAGGCGGAAGGTTACCGGCGGCGATTGTCGGCAGCTGAGCAAGAACTTGCCTGGCTCCAGCAGGCCATTGACTCCGCCACCACAGCCAAGCAGACAAGGATGGAGAATGAGTTGGACGCTGCCCGTCAACGGATGGAGCAGGAGACCACCATCAATCAGGTCCACGAGACCCAGGAAGAACTTCAACGCGAACGTGCCGAGTGGTTGAAGCTGACGAGTGCCGTCTGCGTCCCACAGGAGACAGATGATGCAATGGAAGCAGCGACAGCAGACCGATTCCTCCTGTTGGCCTCCCAGGCCGAACTTGTGCAGGCGGAGCAAGCCCTGAATTCGGCGACAGACGAATTGCAATTGGTAGACGAGTTCTGGACGGGTGACGTGGGTAATAGTCCGCAACTGGACTCGGTGCCTTCAACACTGTGGAATGCCAGTACGGACCCTGCCAGCGGAGTGTCCTGTGGCGAACAGGCTTCGATCGGCGGAGGAATCGACAAATGTATGCACGCTCAATGGACTGTCAAGACCATCGAGAAATGGCAACATGATGCAAGCTCGCAGAATGATATATGGTCAGCAACGACGCCAACATCGACCACCGACCTTGATGGACCTTGATGGAATCTTGGCAACAGCAAAATTGCTCTCAAGATGCTGTGAACAGGTGCCTGACGCTATTACAAATCAAGGTTGCGCCCTGTGTGCAACGCATTGTAAAGAGTTTACATTGATGTCTCTGGCGGAAATGGAGACTTGGTGGCGAGGTTTTACTTTCCCGGCATGCCGTGGCCATGGGTGTGATTCTGCTCAGGCGTTGACTGCCTCTTACTTAGAGGGCTAGCTGACGATGTCCTCGGACTACTAGGTCAGGCTATTGACGATTTTGAAGGCCAAAAGACCCCCACAGGCCGGAAGGGCTGTGGCCACCGCCTTTGACTCCCAGGTCGAGACGAGATGAAGACAACAAGACCGCCATCGCCGGCATGGGTGCAGGGGGCACGGGATCAAAGCAAGGGGCGAAACTCTGGAAATGGTGGAATATGCCACAGAAAAATGCTTCCTGGAACTACTACTTCTTTCAGCGGACAGTTGACCCCAGCCAGTTGACCCAGCCAGCCAGTTGACCCTGGACCAGTCGACCCAACCAGTTGACCCAGCCAGCGACCGACCAATTGACCCAGCCAGCGACCGCCCAGTTGACCCAGGCAGTCGACCAACCAGTTGACCCAGGCGGTCGACCCAACTAGTTGACCCAGCCAGCGACCGACCAGTTGACCCCACCCAAAAAAAGTCTCCAGGAATTTGTGGCAATGGGCTTGATTTTCACAGCCTGGTGGTGGTGGTTCTGTCCACAAGGCCCCCAATAGCATCTCAAGGTGTGTGACATTTGCATCCAGCGCTGGGCGGAAATGGCACCCATTTTGGCTTACTCATATCCGCAAGGTCCCGCCAATAGCATCTCAAGTTGTGTGCCATTTCCGCAAGACGTCTCGCGGAAATGCATATATTTTGGCTTAGTCATATCTGTAAGATTCCACCGGTCATCCTTCTACGGCTGCGATTCTACCAGATGATGCCTCCAAGATCGTGGTGCCTCCAGGCATGCCTCCAGTTCTGTCATTCTTCAAGACCAGTTGCAAAGTCTATCGATGAACCAGGACCTCGTTCTACGATCGTGGCTGCCCCGAAGAAATTCGATACCAAGTGGAAACCATCAGAAGGCTACAACGCCGGGGAAGCAGCATATCTCCACCATTTCACCAGTTGAACAGTTCGCAGTCCACCGAGCCTCATATTCAACAAACCTGGCTCATGTTGAAAGGGCCTGGGCTTTACCACGCCAATGTCAACTAGGATCTGGTCCCAGCTTTCGGGCTTCCTATAGTGGTGTCAGCTCTTGGTCTAATTATGGTTTGCCTCCTGACGATGGATCTATCTGGTCACGCCTCGATTCGGACCCCTCTGGCTGTTCGACATACTCAATCGGGAGTGCGTCGTGACGTCCTCCATATGAGCATCAAACGACGTGATTGCAAGCATCCTAAGATATGAGATAGAAGACATGCATCGACGTCAGATATAATTGGTTCAAACGAAAGGTGCTTTGCATTTCATCATCACACCGGTTAGTCTCTTCGGGCCAGTAATCGTAGAGTATCAAACCGTCGAGCCCCCCTTCTGACGTAAAACGATCTTCGTATGCTTATCATGCACCTCGCCCTCTGCAGGCCACAAGCAGAAGCCTGTATAAGGCAAACTGCGCTGAGAGGCTGGGACAAGGCGCTCGTACATGCAATGTTGAGAGAATTTTGCTATTGACAGATTCTAGTGTAGCGCTGCACAGCCCAGGTATTGTTGTTTTTTTTAGCTCACCGGTTTGTTCAATGTGCTGTCCCAGTCGGCAGTGCTGCATGACCCATTGGATGAGAACGGAACAGGCATGCAAGGTCGTTTTGCTCGGCACCGATCCGCTGGACAACGCATATTCATGATATAGTCTGCAAGAGATTGGAATAATGGGATCCGTGCTCCACAAAGTCCATAATCTAAAAGCTCAGTATACCCGCTTATGCTCCCATGTTCCGGTCTCTCCTTGCTAAACTCTTCCCTCGTTACAGGTCTCGAACCAAAGTCATTGAAGAGCTATCGTCACCAGTTGATAACCACGAAGACCACATGGATTTGCCTGTTTGTGAGCTGCCAGCAGACCAGGTTGTTTCCGACACATTATTTCTCTCCACAGACGCTGCTTGCAGAGACCAATGGCTTGGGGAGAAATACTTAGAGTGTATGTTGGCTCTGACTTCAGTTAAAAGTATTTCCGGGAGCGACGGAATTACCACCTTAAATGTATGTCTGGCGTCGCACCCGGTAGAAGTGCGAGTTGGTGTTCACAAATGATTCTAGGGAGGCTTGATACAGAGCCTTGCTCAATTTCGTTACGACACCTGCTGTCAAGAGCTTCACGGCAGAGGGGTCCGACAGTACCAACCAACCGACGCTGGCCAATTCGGCCATCCTGTCAAGTTTAGAGAAATCCTCCTGGGCTGGATAGGATCTATCTTGTGCCGCGGAACACGAGAAGAGCAAAATGCTCTACACGCCGTGATTCAAAGCTCACAACAGCATGGTTTGAAAATCTTCCCGAGCACATGCGTCAATAATTCCAACTCGGTGTTAGGTACAGTTGGGCAACAAGATCCTGCATATGAAGATTCATCATCAGAGGAATCCGAGACGGATATCTGGCGGTATACCAAGACTCTGCAGGAGCTTTATGCAGGCCAGGACTTCGTGCCTCTCTACAAAGAGACCACTGTCCGAGCTTATCCCCCGAAGTTCAGATGCGAGGTCACATATGGTGGAAAAATGGCTCTAGGTGAGGCCGGCAGTAAGAAGCTGGCAAAACATCGAGCTTCAAAGAAGTTGTGTAAACTTCTCAGTATCAAAGTACCAGATTAGCGTCGCAGCTTCTCTCGAATGATGTACCGAATGATTTGCTTTTGCTAGTGTCTTTGATTGGAATCACAAGCCGTAGAGATTATATTCTAGATAGCTGAGGGGAGAAAAATCGGTCGACGAGACGCATAACCTTGCGGCTGGTAAGCATCTGTTGCAAGGGAATCATCGTCAAATTTAAGACAGGTTGTCTTCCACTACTTTGTAGATTAAATAGAGTATTTGACCTACCTCTCACGGTGTTCTTGCATGTACTTGAGGCAGATCTGAGTTTTGCCCGACCCTCCAAGGCCAAACAGTACAAATCGCCGTTGATGCTGGCTCTGGGACGGCTGTCCCACTGCGAATGACATGGTGAGACGCTGGAGGTCTTCATCATGTCCAGTAAAGTCCGGGCTTAACAGATGGGGGACTTCGTGTTTGTTGTAGGAAGCTAAAATGTTATTTAACCGAAACTGACTCTTCTCTCCTTAACACACCTCTTGTAAGGACGTACCCGACTGCTCGTTCGTGATCCGCTGCGGATTCTTCCTCATCGTCTTAACCCTCTTGTACACCTTCTCAAAATGTCATCCTCATCCGTTTCGAACTTGCACGTCAGGACGGGAAACCCTGACAAGCATATATGTTATGGGCTCCAAATCCTGTCAAGGATTGACAGGATTCTAGTCTTTTTGGGCGATCCCCAAAGGACAGTGGAGCTCGTCCTGACATTGCACGTCGCACGGTGATCGGCGTTCACCGGGATCTGTTCTTCGTGGTTGACTTTGAGTAAAGCAGAATGCTTCTCCACGATCTAAACCGAGTTAGCCATCGAAAGTCAAGATGGAGCCATGGTTGCCCGTACCAGATCAGAAAACCCCTCATTGGCCGTCGCTCGAAGAAGCTATACACTTGATAGTCGGGCAGCTGAAAGCGAAAATCAGTGGTCAACCGCAGGAGAACGTCCGAGTGCGTTTGGAGGGCCGTCAAGAGACGAGGAGGTCGGTGGGTCATGAACCGGGCGACGTTCGCCAGCACTTTCCTATACTTCGCCTTGTCGTTCCCCCAGGAAGATGAGACCCAGCGTCGTATCCTTGATCGACTGGTATCGTGGCTCCAGCCGTGCTTGGATCAGAGCCGAGAAGAATGGTCAGCCGTCGACTCTAGAGACCTCTGGCATCGACACTTTGGCCACGATCCCCCCGAGTGTGTGATGATATCAAACGTTGAATTTCCTAACTCAGTATCAATATCTTCTTCACTCCCAGGTTCGCCATTGTTCTGTACCTCCGGCTCCTCTCTCTTGTCTACCAAGCTGCTCAACAAGCTTGTGGCATGATCAATCACCTCCGCCGTCGATTGTCCAAATGCCAGAGCGGCATTTTAGCCGAAGGTCATGATGTGGGCAGAAAGTCTTTCAACCAGAAGGCCTTCGACTTCGGGTGTGTCCAGGTATCGATAGCACGTCCGCCGAGGCCGTAGACGGCGACGATACTAGAGACTGCGGTCAGCGAAAGAACTGAACAGGGAGAGACCGCAGCCAGCGGGTCTTCAGGAGGGACTTACTCGATAGCGGGCGACGTCGTTGCATCTTGAGGAACGTACACGGTGGACAGCGCCATGGGAGAATCGAGTCAGTTCGTTAGGCTGCCTGTAGCCTTTAGCATCCAAAAGTGGAGCATTCACGTCACAGCGACACTGTAGTCATTGACTGCACAAAGGGGAGATTAATAGATAGTTAATCGGTACAGCACGCGGCTGCAGTGACAGCAACATCTTCACGGCCTTGAGCAGTTCAGTCGCTTGACGCTTCGGTAGCCGTATGGCATTCAGCCACTGGACGCTTAGGTAGCCGTATGGCATTCAACCACTGGACGCTTAGGTAGCCGTATGGCATTCAGCCACTGGATGCTTAGGTAGCCGTATGGCATTCAGCCTCTGCAACGTGGCAGAAGGCAGACTCAGCGACAGGGAAGGGAAATGTGACGACTTTAGATAATTATCACGGCGGCAAGAGGCAGTTAGCCATGTGGCTGTGGCCGCCATGTTACCTGTTATTTACAACACTCGCCGCGGTCAAGGACAAACAACATTGAGGACAGCCACATTATCCCCATAAATGGCTGACCATTCCCCAAAAGGGGCTTAAAATCGATTTCCGTTCCTTTGATGTGTAGCAGCAACTGAACCGCGGAAGAGGCAGGTGCCCGTTCTTGGGCTGCTCACATTGGAACTCATACCCGCAGATTGCCACAGCTTTTAATGTTGATCCTCGGCGGTTAACCTTGATTCCCTCCTCACTTGACGTTGAGCGAGGCTGTCTGGATCAGCCCCATTGGTCTTTATGTCCAGACCATTTCCAGCGGAAAAGATCTCCGGCCATGGCCACACTTTAGGCCTTGCAGATATTCTCCATGATCCATCGTTTCGCATCATATCCTCTCTCAGATGGAGCGAGTCCGGGTCAAAAGAGCCTGAAGTTGATGTGCTTCTACACAACACTACTGACAAGAAGCTTTTGCGCTTCCACCTCGACCGGTTACGATCTGCTGCACGGGCATTAGGCTGGACCGTGGTGGTGAATTCGCTCGAGGACGACAAGAGCGTGGAGGTCTTTGCCGGCAAGATCAAGGACCATATCGCTACGCCTTCAAATCTTGCAGCCGGGCATTTCAGAATTCACAAAGTCCGAATAGCAGTCTCCTCCCAAGGAGACATCCAGATCGACTCCGCCGTCATCCAGCAAAGCACCAAACGAGATGAGATTCAGCATGACCCTTTCGATACCCGGTGTCTGACGCGGCCGCCGCAACGGCTGTCCAGCTCGCTGTGTCAGGTCCACCTCGACATGCAGCCAACAACACCCTCCGTCTTCACCACACACAAAACGACATACAGAACGCTGTACGATGATGCCCGGTCACGCGGAGGAATCTCGAACACGGGGCCTACACAGGCCGAGATCCTGCTCTTCAACGCCGAGCACGAGATCATGGAAGCGAGTTTCAGCACACCGTACTTCTTTCGCGGCACGAGATGGGTCACTCCGCCATTATCAAGTGGTGGAAACGCGGGCGTGACGAGGAGATTAGCTCTCGAGGACGCCGCGGCGGTGTGTGAGCCGGCCGTGGTCAAAGTGGAGGATATCAGAGATGGAGAACTCATATGGCTTAGTAACGCCGTGCGAGGCTTCTTTCAGGGTATCATGGTTCTACGAGAATGAGGCTGCCATCTGGCGCTCCACGCATCGGAAGACCCGTGTCGGCCGATCCATCTCGAGCATTGGTCGAGCAACCCAAGTTTAATCGGACGCGGCGCTGCTCATCTATGTGTTCGTCTTCATTTGCTCACGCTCACCTTCTTGACGTGTCCTTTGACCTCGCCGTTAGACGGCTTATCTACCGTCTCCAGGGCCTCGACCTGGGGAGGCCTACCGATGCTGATCTTCTTTGTGTGCCCCTGATTCTCCCGTCCGTCCTTCTGCTTGGATGGCGCCTTCAGGCCCTCCTTCTCCTTCTCCTTTTCCGGCACGATCGGGTGCGGGTTGCCCTTGAACACCAGCGGGCGCTGTCGAAAGAACTCTGCCCTCACCTCCTCGGTGACAGCTTTCCTCCGCTCCTGAAACGCGGCGACGTAGTCCTGCAATTGCTTGATGCAGATCTGCTTGATCTCGCCCGTCATCATCTCCCCTTTCTCGTACGCGTGCCGGATCCGCTCCAGCTCGTCGTCGTCCTCCAAGAAGAAGGTCAGATACTGGAAGGGCACGTCGGCTTTGGTGTTGCCGCCCAGTTCCCGCTGCTTCTCGGCCGTGTCTTGACCGCCCGAGAAGGCATATCGGTTGATTTTGTTCTTGATTTGGTTGGGCGTGTCGGTCAGGAAGATGGCCGAGGCATCGATCGACGCCGACATCTTGGACCCCGGGCCCTGCAGCGCCGGCAGGAAGATGGAGTGGATCAAGGACGGCTTCTTGTACTTCATTTTCTCGGCGTTGTCGCGGCATTGTCGGAAGTAGGGATCTTGGTCGATCGCGCAGGGAATCAGACAGGGGATGTTCCTCACCTTGGTCGGGTTGTCGCCGAAGATGTGTGGAAAAGACGTGGCGAAGGCCGTGGCCGACTGGGTGGCGCAGAAATGGAACTCGCCAATGTTGTTACTGTCATTGAAGCCAAAGGTGCCTTTGACCTGGTTGATGGTGATTCGCTTGGCCATGGCGCACATGTTCTCGTAGAATGCGCCGCCCACGAAGCTGAAATCGCTAAAGATGAATGTCTTTGCCGGATCGAACCCAATGCCGATGATGTCCTTTGCATTTTCTCTCGCGAACCGTTTGGCGTCGTCGATGGTGATTTTCGGGGAATGCATAAACTTCTCGTCGTCGGTCAACATGATGATCAGTGGACAATCAAACGCATCTTGCAGGTATTTGGTGAATTCAAACGGCACGGCATGCCCGACGTGCATGCTGTCGCTACTGGGGCCCCGGCCGGTGTACAGGTAGAACGGCTCCCCTTTCTCGTACCGATCCAAAATCTTCTCCAGTTCGCGGTGCGAAAAGACAATGCCCCGTCGGAGGAATCGATGAGCTCTCTTGCCCGTCGCTTTTTCAAACCGCTCCAACAGCGCCGGCGTGATCGGTGTCGCGCCGAATTCACGAACGAGCTTGTCATAGTCGACCGGCAAAAGCTTGCCCGTCTCGTCCACACCACCAGACACGTCGAAAGGGGTGACCCGCTGCTCATGGGCTTTTGAAGGCGCATGTTCTGCCACCGAGGCACTGGTCGTCGTCGGACGGGGGGTGGGGCGAGGCTCGCCGCCTGGTGTGTTGGCCATGCTTTTGCTCTCGGGTGTGGTGTCAGCCTTGGTCATCTCATGGGCGTTTCCAAGGGAGAATCGTGTTGCGACGGCCGCGCCGGCACCGGACGAAAGAGGATGTCTGGCTCACGAATGGTGATAGTGATCAAGGGGAGTCATGCGAGTCCTTTCGAAAACCGAAATCGTCACCGCGTGGGCAGCACTAAAGCAGGAGCAGGAGCAGTGCTTCCGTGCCGACTCCGTGCCTTGCAGTCAGTTCCGTGCTCGCTTTCTCGCCGTCTGGTTCGAGGTGACCTGCTCGAGTCCCAGAAGCATGGCCTCCCCAATTCCTTTGCACGGCGCACTTTCAAAGGTGATGGCAACCGTCCCTGATAAGATTAGATCTTCGGAGGCGGGTTTCCCTCCTCCGACTCCGCTTTCTGCGGAACGGAACTCACGCGATCCAAGGCACAAGACAAAAGGCTTTTGTCGCTGGCCTTCCTGTGCACAAGGCTCATCCGTCGACCGGCGTTTCACCGTTCCCATGTCAGCATGAAATTCTACGAAAGCTCTTTCAACTATGACTATTCTTTTCCCACTGTCACTTTGGCATATTTCTTGCGGTATCCCAACCCCTACTCCCGGCACGTCCTCAGCACGGATGTCATTGATCGCTACGTCGACCCCGAAACCCGGCGGCTGCACACGGTCAGACTACATCTGAAAAAGTCCAAGGTCCCTGCCGGCATCCTCAAGTTTCTCCCTGGCGGCCTGGCCGGGCCCGGCGGCTCCAGCCAGAGCTACATCCTGGAAAAAAGCACGATCGACATCGAGGAAGGATGGATGGAGACGGAATCAAGGAATATGGAGTGGACCGGCATTCTCAGTGTGATCGAACGGCAATCCTACCGGCGGCAGCCACTCTCAGAGCCCCAGAGATCCGATCGCTCGAGCCTGAGCGATGACAGCGCCGCTCGGGAGTGGACCTCCTGCAAGACCACCGTCACGTTCGTGTCCAAGCTCGGCCAGGGCATGATCCGGGGTCGGCGAAGACACGACCATACTGACTCGTCAGACGAGGACGAGCCGGCTCCGAAACGAGGCTTTTTGGCAGCGTGGTCCACGGCCGGCATCCAGCGCACCATTGAGCTGGTCGGTGTGAAGCGGACCAAATCAGCCCTGGTCAACGGCAAAGAGGGAATGAACGTCGTCCTCGAGAGACTGAGGAGCGGAGGGATTGTCGCCGTCCTCGAGGGAATGAGGAGAGATCGGATGGAAGCGCTGGGTGGTGAGAGTCGTTGGAAACAAGTGTGGCTGAACGGCCGCTCCGTGGAGCACGACTCGGCTGAACACGAAACCGAGTGAGTGAGCAGCTTGTCTCGCTGCTCCACCGTCTTTTGTCTCTTGGGCCAGGGCACCAGTCCACTCGATCACTGTGACATTATCTTTTGAGCGAGGCGCTGGGCGGACGAAAATGGCATGGAGTGTGTACGTTATACCCAGTATGTATTATGAGAGTCCATCCATTGGACATGGGAATGGAAAGTCCTCTCTTCGTCGTTTCGCAGTCACCCCCTCATCCTGCATTTCACGGGGGACAACGTGTCCGTGTCCGCTGGAGGCAATAAGTCGGATGGTAGAAGGGAGACAATAGCTCCGGGGAGGTCGCCATCCGAGATTGCCTGCAGCCCAAAGACTCTCCACGTTCGTCATGGTCCCAATCTTTGAGGTCTATTCATGAATCCAAGAGCGTGATGACATGCACGGGCTTCGGCATAAGCGTCGAACTCTTCCATTTAACAGCATGGAGCGGAAGGGGGGGTACTGTTCGCGAAAGGGACAGAAATGGGAGTACCATATGTGATCCAAAGGCAGATGTGACCATTATAACGCGACCCGAATTCCATTGAGAGAATGCATATTCCCGCTCAGATCGACGCTTCGCTCCACTTGATCTCTCAGCGGTCAGGAAAATGTCCCGGCCAGAGTTCCACCAAACCGAAGCCAAGCATGCAGGCGACAGGTGATGTGCAGAGGCTCTGTGCCGCCGCAGTGGAGGCTCAAACCAGCGTCATTCCCCTCTCTCCGACTCGCCTCATGCTCGCTCCACCTGCACCACGCTCCCATCGCTCATCACCCCAGACAAGCCGTGCAGCCTTGCAGAGACCGAATTTTGACAATCCACAAACTCCAGCATCGCTACCGCGCAAAAATCGTCGAGTTTAGCTTTACAACAAAGGCCAGAGCCCTCGCCAGGCAACATCGGTGGCGCTTCTGGATCCCAGCATTCCCGACCCCGCGGCCAACCTGAGATGCTTGTCCACCAGTTCAGCGACTACTGGTGAGGAAGACTGACGACGTCTATCTATCACGTCGCCAAGGTTGAAAGACAACCTCGATCGCGGAACGCCACGGGACGTCTGCGCCCCTGTTGTCATCATCGTGCTTGTCGAGGACCATCAGCGATCATGGCTTCTGCGATCAACGACGATGAGCTGTCGATCTCGCTGCCTCAGAATGACAGTTCCAAGTCACGACCGCCACTACCACCGGTGGTTTCTCCACCCTCACGCAATCTCAACCTCACACCTTTGGCAGATTCACCCGGCACGGCGCGGGCGATGAATCGGCTCCATCAATACAGCTTCGTGCGTAACATCGGCGAAGGGTCGTTTGGCAAAGTCAAGCTGGCCAGGCATAAAGTGACGGGTCAAGAAGTGGCCATGAAAACGATCAGCCGGCGCAAGTTGATCAGCCGCGACATGGCCGGACGGATTGAAAGAGAAATCCAATATCTGCAGTTGCTGAGACATCCACACATCATCAAGCTATACACGGTCATTACCACCAAGACGGACATATACATGGTGCTAGAATACGTTCCCATGGAGCTCTTCGACTACATTGTGAAACATGGTCGGCTCGGTGAGGCCAAGGCCAGAAAGTTATTCCAGCAGATCATCTCTGCGGTGGAGTACTGTCACCGACACAAGATCGTCCATCGAGATCTCAAACCGGAGAACTTGCTCCTCGATAAGAACATGAATGTCAAGATCGCTGATTTCGGACTGAGCAATATCATGACCGACGGGAACTTTCTCAAGACGAGTTGTGGCAGTCCCAACTATGCAGCTCCCGAGGTCATTGGCGGCAAGCTCTACGCTGGCCCTGAGGTGGATGTCTGGAGCTGTGGCGTCATCCTCTATGTCTTCCTGGTCGGCAGACTCCCCTTCGACGACGAGTTCATCCCGGCACTGTTCAAGAAAATTCAAGCGGGCACGTTTCATATCCCCTCGCAGACACCCGCAGGGGCCGTGAACTTGATCAAACGATGCCTGCAGGTCCACCCGGTCCACCGCATCACGATTCCAGAGATCCGACAAGATGAGTGGTTCATCAAAGACCTGCCGGCATATCTCAGAGACCCGGTAGAAGAGTTCCTGGACACCGGCGTTGATCCGTCCAAAGCCATCGATCCACGTCAGCTGGCCCCCGGAAAGCCGCCGGAGGTCGTCGAGCAAATCCACGAGTCGGTGGTGGGGAAACTCGGCCGGACCATGGGTTATGCCAAAGAGGACGTGAAGGATGCTCTCAGCAAGGATGAGCCGAGCGCCATCAAGGATGCCTATCTTATTGTGCGCGAAAACCAACTGATGATTGACACCGGTGAGTGATACTCCTTCCGACGGTGGGCGCCGCGCTAACTTGAGAAGCACAATATGGTGCCCACAATCCAGAATTAGAGTCGTTCATGGCCTCGTCCCCGCCGGTCGAACCGAACTATCCAAACTTCCCCGGCTCCCCACAAGGCGCACGCAGAAACGAAGATAATGTGAAGCCGTTGACACCGTCGAGAACTGACACCCGTCGCGCCAGTCGCACTTTTTCTGACACGCCGTCAATATCGAGAGAGGAGGAAAGACGCCGCGTCTCCAATGTCCGGGTTCTCAATACGTCCCTTCCCCACGTTCACGAAGAACTACTTCAAATCAGGGAGAAGGCCAAGGCAAACGGTGAAGATCCCGATCTGATCCTTCATCCGTCTCAAGTCACGGACAGGAAAGAAGACGAGGTCGAGGGACCGATTCCTGAAGAAATCAAGGACGAGCACGGGAATCCGATCTATCGCTCTAAAGAAGAGCAGGAGGCGACGGTCAGAGCGTTGAAACCACACTCCCGGTCTGTGACGGCGATCAATCAGCTTCGCGACAAAACCCGACCAGAAGGTTTGACAACGATGAGTTCGGAGGATAAGCGACCACCCACGTCGAAACCGAAGCCGAGAAAATGGCAATTTGGCATCAGGTCACGGAATGCGCCTTATGAGGCCATGAAATGCCTGTACTCGGCTCTCAAGGCACAGAACGCCGAGTGGGAGGTCGATCCAGCCCTCGGGGCTGACGGCAACCAAGAGGGCGAAGATGACAAGGACGGCTTGCCACCCCCTCCCGCCGAGCTGGCGCCCGGAGAACGGCATAGCATTCTTCAGGACAAGTATCCCCACATTCCGAGCGATTACTATATCCCGCGAGATCCTTGGAACATCCGCGCGCGGATCTTGAAGAAAGGCATGCTCATGCCCGGTGAAGCTCCGGCGTCATCTGCCAACAGTTCCTCGGTCAGCCTGCCGACCGAAGCGCAGAATCAGCTGAAAAAGCACATTGAGCAGCTGGGAGGATATGCTTCCGAAGACGTCGCCAAAGCGCTCGGGATCAATGGCAGCACCGGACCGCAGCCGTCAAAGCTCAAGTCCCCCGTTGGCAGCGTCCACACGACCAGGCCGAGTGCCAGCCCCGGTGATCACGCCGGCCTCGGCCAAGACGCGTACACCGGACCCGGGCAACCTCCAGAGTGTCTGTCCGGAATAAACAAGAAAGTTCCGAGTGACAACATCGGTGTGTGGGTGTTTGTCGATATTCAGTTATACATGCTTGAAAGCAACACCTATGTCGTTGATTTCAAGTGCGATGGATACCAAAACGTGATTTGGCACGACCCCAGAAAGGACAAAGACCGCAACAAATCATCGAGCAGCAACAGCACGGTGACAAGCCCAGCAACGAGCCGGCCGACGAGTGGATTTGGAGACGCCAATGGACACTCACGTGTCGAGCAACCAGATGACGAGAACATGGAACCCTATTGGAAGCCCGTGAGCAAAAGATACAAGAACGTGGAGAAGGAGATCTCAAGTCCCTATCCATATCTGGACGTGGCCAGTGATTTGGTCGCGCAGCTGGCCAGCACCACCTGAGTGGGTTGGGATTGTTGTTACTGATTTCAATGTCGCGGAGGAGAGGTGGATCTAAATCTCATTTCCTGGCGGATACAGGGCATGTATTTCACGACCGAAGAGACAACGGAAATGGCGTGTGACGTAAAATGAATGATGGGCCGGCATGAGCAAGCGGATACTCCTAGGCTGATCTCGGAGCTCGCCTGGTCCTTATCCCAGCTCCGATATCAGCATTGGGCAAAATTTGGAGAGGATGCAGTCTTTCCAGAAGAGATGAGGCGGTGCGGCCAGACCGCCTTGGTAGAGCTAGCGATACGACGATGTGTCAAAGGTAGCTTTCCTTGACGGAGTCTAAAACAGGAAGACGACGTCTAAATTAAATACTCTCAAAAATGTATGTCGATGTCCATGACGGGTCCGGCAGGACAAGAGCGGTTCCACGGTCAAAGGTAGACTCGAAATTCGGAGGTGGAAGCCATTATATTCCAGTCCAGAATGCCAGCGACTGTGCATTGGCCGTCTTCAGTCAATTTGACAATCACATGTCCAGCCGCAGGCCATGCCATGTGTAGAATGAGACGACTGGAGAGAGCCCAGGCGGGATATATGCTGTTCCCTTGACTTTGAACAGAAATAGAACTTGGGTCGACCTTGATGTTTCATTACATGTGTGCTGAACTTTGCAGCTCGGACTTTGATGGGCCAGGCCATTGGCAGTAACGTCAAGAGTTCTCTTTGATCATGATGACAACACAGCTGGAGATCACAACGATAATTCTACTTGGCTTGCATCCTCACCCTTACAGCACACGAGTCAACAATGACCTAGGGTTGAGTGCTGGTGATGGAAATAGCAAAGGTTAGTTTTGCCTGCGTGTCATTGGCAGGGGTTCCGCCTCTACGACCTCGCCAAGACTGTTGACCTCCATCGTCAAGATGTGTCTTGTCCTTGTTACCTCGACTACAAGCCTGTTCCGATCGTTGCTTATTATCCTCTTTATCGCCAGACTTGGAGTGTCTGGGCACTCGGCCTTGCCTTGAGAATTATGATCGAGCAAGCATAGTCTTCCCAACACTCGTTCGCCCCCTTCTTGCCATTTCGAATTTCCCTTGGAATTAGTTGTCAGGCCCTTTTGGCCGATCTCAGCATACGGCCTCCTTCAAGACGCCTAAAACGAAGATCACGATGGACCCCCTATCCAGTCTTCGCTCGTGGACACACGGATTGACTGGATATTTTATATATTTGCTGCTCATGGCCACACTTGGCCCCTTGCTCTTTGGATACCATCTCGTCCGTCGTCCCCTGTCATCCTGCCCTCTACCAGCGAAGGATTAATAGCAAACAGGCTGAACTGAACGCTCCTCAAGATGTCGTGACTTGCGTCAAAAAGGCGGCGAGGATCGATGTGACCGCTGCACCCCTCCCTCAGTGCATACCAATGAACCCAGCACAGATTGGCCTTGTCTCCTCCATCTTCACCTTGGGTGGGCTGGTTGGAGCGCTTGCTGTCGGGCCACTATCCGCGCGTTGTGGCCGCCTCTTGGTTATGCGGATCGATACCTTGTTCTTCGCCCTGGGACCTGTGGCTGAAGCTTTAGCGCCCAACGTTGGCGTCATGGCCTTCGGTCGATTCATATCTGGGCTCGGAGCTGGCGCTTCGCTGGTGGTAGTCCCGATCTACATTTCTGAGATTGCACCACCGAAAGAAAAGGGCTTCTTCGGCTCGTTTACGCAGATCATGACAAACATGGGCATCTTGACGACGCAGCTCCTTGGCCTGTTCTGGAGCCATGGCCAGATGTGGAGACTCATCCTGGCTGTTGCCGGTGTCATCGGCGTCATACAATTTCTAGGTCTACTGCTCGCTGTGGAGAGTCCGAAGTGGCAGGCCGACCACGGTAAGCCACGCAAGGCAAAAGCAAATTTGCAGAGAATCCGAGGGCACAAGGCCGACATTCAGGAAGAATATGAAAGTTGGAGGACTCCCACGGAGGATGAAAGAAGTGGTACGTTGCGGATTTGCCCGGATTATTGCTATCTCAACACTGACAGTGACCAGAGGAGGAGGAAACGTTACTCAGCAATCACGATCACCTGCCTCACCAGACTGATTCTCCCAGCAAGATCCAGCTGAGTGGTAGGGATACCGTGGGCATATTGGATGTCTTACGAAGACCTGAGTATACCCGAGCGACTATTGCGGTGATGATGGTCATGATCGCGCAGCAATTCTGCGGTTTGTCCTGCCTCATTTCTACCATTGGACGCAAGCTAAGACGTGGACCAGGCATTAACAGCATCATCATGTACGGTGTATCCTTGCTTGCCGATCTTCTCAAATCCAATAGCGCCTTGCTCAACGTCCTGGTCAGCGTCCTCAATGTTGTGGCAACGACCGGGTTCGCTCCCCTCGTGGACATCCTCGGACGGAAATTCTGCATTCTCTCCTCCATCGCTGTCATGGGCGTCTCCTCTCTCCTCCTCGGAATTGGTATCCGAGCCTCAGAGCCGATCTTGTCTGCCGTCTCCGTCCTTCTTTTCGTTGGCTCTTTTGCCTTTGGACTGGGCCCAGTCCCATTCATCTTGAGCAGCGAGTTGGTTGGACCCGAAGCTGTCGGCGCCACTCAGAGCTGGGCGTTGGCAGCAAACTGGATTGCAACATTTGTCGTGGCACAGTTTTTCCCCATGGTCAATGAGCAGCTCGGAAAAGGCGTCGTTTACTTTGTATTTGCTGGGATCGCGGCCGTCTTTTTCATTTTTATATCTTGGTGGGTCCCCGAGACAAAGGGGAAAAAGGACGTCGACGAGGTATGGGGACGCCAGCCGAGGAGGGAAGATTGAGATGGTTGCCAGTGTCACGGTTTGCTCTTTCACTTCCCAGCAATGGATTTCGACGATATACGAAGGCTCGAAAGAACCTGGGTTCATTTACATGGCTGCCAGATTCAGAGAGTAAGGCGGAAACTCGCGTGTGTACTCTACTTCTCTTGACTGTCCTAGAGCTCATGCTCAAGTCTACCACTTGGACAAAGACGAATGGAGAGGCACCGGCAAGGTCTCACTGAAGTTCAACGATAACTTGGGGGTGCCTCACGTTCCATCGAACCCTCCGACGTGCTTGCAACCAGCCATCTCAACTCTTTCCAACTGGTTACATTCCCCAATCCTATCCACCTTGGCATCAACTATCAGGCCTTGTACAAGCCGACCATTGCAGACTACATCCCTTCACCCAGCCGACCTTGCGAACATCAGTCAGACGGCAGACTTCTTCGGTGTCGATCCACACACGGCAAGATATATCACTCCACCGACAGCTTCAGTTGACAGCATTGCCGAGTGCACAGCTCCTCACGCCCGCTCCATCCATATTGTGTGAACAGACACGACGAACCAGTTCGGCTGGGATATTGATTACCGGTCTCAATCGTCCGTCTACAGAACTTCCACCTATCTCTGCCCCTCTCCACCACCTTCCGCACGTCCATTGTCATCACCGAATTTGGCTTCCAGCGTTCGGCGAAGTAAACAAGACAGATCTCTCTGACCAACTCTATGCACACCCCGATCGATATATTATCTCAGTTCCCTGTCGGTGCTATAGTTGTTATGAAAGGCCCATGTGAACGTGATGAGTGCCTTTGCATGCAGACAATTGGGAATTTGGCGTTTCAGCGCGCACTTTGGCATTCAGACAGTAATCACACGATGCAAGAGCAAAGGTACAACCAAATTCTCTTCGAATTAGTGGACTTTGTCAGCGCGCCTGTAGGTGGAGGAATGTTTAGATCACGTGATCAAGAGCCTGCCCGTTTGTAGCAGGTCACCTCAGTCCATCACCTATGTCCCAGCTTTGGTTCTCCCGCTGGACTGCAGCCAAAACCTCACAGGTCCAACATGTAGCCAGCTCCCAGTCCGTATGCAATGGCCACTGTAACCGTCCCACGCAGTGAGTCGCCCGCGGACGTGGCCCATATTTCTTCCTCTCCGCAAGCCCCATACTCTCCGTCTCTGAACGGCACACCCACTTCTTCCGTGCGCCCTTCGATTGAGCTGTCGAGAAACGCCACGCCTTCTCCGGCACCGGGACCGCAAAATGCTGCCGTGGCGTCTGAAGTGACGCTGCCCACGACAACGCAGGCGCATCGCCGAAACCGTGCCGCGTTACGTGACTACTACAACCTCAAATCCAAGGGTCCCGGGTCTGCGGTGACACAGAGCCAGAATCTCAGTCGGACGGTGAGCATAGCATCCAACGCGTCCGACTCGACTACGGCTACGACCGTGACATCGTTTGTTCCGACAGCTGCAGCATGGGCGCTGACTGCCAAACTCGACGAGCCAAACTTCGACGCAGAAAACTACATTTCCGAGCTCCTGAAAAATGCGGGTCTACGGGACATCCTCTGCATGGAGAACGCGCTGGTGAGCGAGATTCGCACCCTGGACGGGGAGCGGAAGGCCCTGGTCTATGACAATTACAGCAAGTTGATCAAAGCGGTCGGCACCTTGGGGGAAATGCAGAGGGAACTGGTGGGAGGCAGCGGCAAGAGCGACTTGGACGAGGTGATGGAGGTCGAAGGGAAATTGGAGGGATTGAACGCTGGTGTGAAGGCGTTAGGACTGGGGGTACCAGTAGCGTCTGGAGAGGGCGGCCTGAGTTTGAGGCAGAAGAGGAGGCAGAGGGATGTTGCAAAGTGGGTTTTGGCAGCACCGTCACGCTTGGGGGAAATGGACAACGCAGAGGCTGAAAAAGAGTGGAGGATCATCAGGTCATTGTTGGATAGGTGGGAGGGAAAGGGGGTGAAGGGCGTGAAGGAGGTGAGGACTGCTTGTGAAGAGGTGATGGCGAGGAGTCTGAAGAACGAGGATGCCGTTGATCATCATAAAACCGGCTGAATCCGCCTTGGATTGCCATCTCGACTCCACTGGAGGCCCAAAGGTGCTACATCTTTCAGACAACAGACCACGCCAGAAAGCCGGCAATCCGGCAATCCAGCAAGCAGCGATCTCGCAGCTTTGCTCAGCCGAGACCAAGTCCGAATCCGAGTGACTGGAACGACAAAAGCAGTCACGTCGAATTGAACCGTTCCATGCCAACAAAGGGGACGGCGGAATATGGGACTACTCTACAGCACTCGAATAGGTACAGCTTAGGCATCACATCGATCGACGCTACGACGAGAGTGCAGCAAAAGAAACCATGAAAGCCATATTCCAGATTCACCTTTCATTATTGTAGGTTATCTGCTGCAGCTATCTAACACAGCGCTCGCCGCTATAGGCGGGATATCATTAAACGCAGCATCCTGGCGAAAGGGAAAGCCCGCCCTCGAACGAATCCATCAGCCTAGATCACGTACCAGGGCCCAAACCACGCGACGGCCTGAATGTGTCCCTGCCAGAGCCCAACCAGGTGATGGGCGAATTGTCCCCTTCTCGGCCACGTTCCTCAGTAAGGACTATTGACGATCTCGTTCCTCAAATTGCTCCGCCTTCCACTCCTCCTCGGTGTGCTCAATCCGCCACTGATCCGGGACGGCGGGCCGGCAATACTTTCTCGCGTTGGTCTCTTGAATGACTTCCGACTGACCATGTCGACCTCGTTCGGCAGTGCCAGGATGACATTCTTGTCGCTTCCGAATTCAAAGTTGTCTGCCACGACCTGGGCACTGTACCTCTTGATCTGATAGGGATCCTTGTTTCCTGCTAGCACCTTCTTGAGGCTCCAGGTCACGATGAAGGGCCCGGTCGACGTGATGATGCTGGTCTCTTGCACGTCCGGACCCGCATTGAACTTCGCGGGTGTAAAGGCCAGCGCGGCACCGGTTTCGTGCTGGAATTGGGCGACGTGACTGGGTTTGAGACCGAGTCGACGGGGTTGCGGCTTGCTGTCCTTTGCGAATGACTTCTCAAATCCGAGTTTTCCCTCATTCTTGCCCTCCTTCTGTAGTGCATCAATCAAAAGCAAGTACGTCCGGCAGGTGGCAAGAATCCAGCGGCCGTCGGCGCTGACATCAAGACCAATGATGGCTTCGCCTAGGGCGGGTATTTGCGTTTTGGCATTGACACCGATGCGATCGAAGAGGCGGACGTCGCCCTTGTCTGAAGCCACGGCGATGTAACCCTTCTCGGTAGTGGCGGCCGCTGAGAAACCATTCTTCGACACATACTGCTTGAGTTGGCTCTCCACCAGCTTGTTACCGGCCACTCGAGGGTCAATCCGGAAGAGAGCATTGCGGGAATGACCAATGAATGTTTGAGTGGCGGTCCGCTGTGAGAACTTGGTGTCAGGTGCAAAGTTGGTCACAGGAATATCGTCGTGAACTTTCCATTCATCAACAATCTTTCCATACTCCAGATCCATTCGGTACAGGGAGTTGGGGTTAGACTCGTCCTGAAGGACCATATTCTGATCTTCCGAGTGGAGCATGACTTTCCTGGGACTAAACAGCTGCCCTTTGGGTGTCTCAATCTTGGAGATATTTGTGGTGAATTCGAGGTGCTTGTTCGGCAGATGTTTGAAAACACCAATCTTGGAGCCACGAATGACAAATGACCGGTCGTACTTTGTCCCGACGGCGAGCTGAGAGTTGGCATTACCATTGTTATCGTCCAGCTCAACCTCATCCTCCGATTCGTCCGAGTCGTAGTGTTTGCCTCGCTGACCCTCTGCACCTCCTCCTTCTTCTTCTTCCTCCTCCTCCTCCTCCTCCTCCGCCGACTCGTTCTCTTCTTCCAGGGGAGGAGCATCGTCCATTGTCAGGTCATTGAAGGCTTCCATGACATAATCACGTTCCTGATCTTTCACCTTGGACCATTTCATTTCGTTCAGCTGCTCCCACAACGCCTGCATCAGTCCTTCCTGAAAATTCTCGAGAGTGCCCTGGTCATGGAAACGAAGCAACCACGAATATGCGGACCCATTCTCTGTATAATGGTTGAAGATGAACGAGAGATACTCGAAGTTGAAGACGGGGTTGATATCGGCCACAATGGGCTGACCCAGCCGATCCTTGCCATCGGCGCCGGTGATCTGTAGCCAGTACTGCCAGTTTCCGAGGTCGAGAACGGCAGCGACTACGGAAGGATCCTGCAGAACGAATGTTCCAGAGTCGAAATCAAAGAGGTGAAGCTCCGCCGCTTGCCGCGCCAATGTCTCCCCTGATTTGGGAGGAGGTATCGCCCGTGGAACTTGGCTGGGCCCAGATTCGTCGCCATCACTCCGCCCTGCCGCCAGATTTGCCTGCCTTTTGGACGATTTCACCTCTTCTGCCATGTGCGCGGCGGACTGTTTCGACGTGGGAATGGGATCAATGGGACTGGAGGCCGAGCTCGCCGCCGGAATCGCGTCCTCCTGATCAAAATAAAACTCGGTCAGCTCCGACTCGGTGGCCTGTCGCGCAGGCTTTCGGTATTTCCGCTCGTACTGGCAGTTGACGGCCGCAAGCACAAAGGTATGGACCTTGTCGACCGGCACAGATATGTCGCACACAAACTCGTAGACGTCCCCCGGGTCGCCGCTGAGATCGCGCCAGGCGACGACTTGCTCGCCGCTCGTCCTCTGATCGGCTCTGAAGTGAAGGCTCTGGTCAAGCAGAAAGGTTTTCTCGTCTTTGTCCAGGCTCTCCGCCCCTTCCTCTTCCTCCTCCTCGGCCAATTCCTCTTCGCCCTCCTCGTACGCCCGTTGGACGACCAGCTGATATTGGAATTCCTGACCCGTTCGGCGGATCGAGGCGACCGCGTCTTTGTAGATCAGTTCAGAGTAGCCCTTGGGCGACAGAGGCCGGACCAGGTAGAGCTGTCCTTCAGGAATGTCGGTGATGACCTCTTTGGAAGCGTCGCCAAACAGGTATTTGCTAACTGAGCGAGCAACCGCAGATCAGTCCAGCGAACCTCTCGCGGAGTGGGGTGACACCGGTGGCGGGGGAAACGTACCATTTCTGATCATAAACATGGCGGCTAGTGCAGTGCGAGCGCGGCGGCCACCCACGCGGGCAGGAGGGGGAATGAAGGAATTTGGCAAACGCTGTGTCCGAGAGAAAATGTGGTCTGTCGCGGTGACGGTCCGGCCGGTCGAACATACAGATGAATGGGAGACAAGCGGCGGATGATTGTTTGGATACCTGCCTGCAGTGATCGCCGCCACCTAGATTAGGCAGCGCAGAGGGTATGACGCAATGTCCAGGCCAGGCACAAGATTTAACTATAGAACGACCACACCACCCCTAACTCGTTAAGGCTGTGAAACGTGTTTCAAGGTGCGCTCCGCAGACGGTGCTGGCAAAAGGACAGGCAAGACTGCCTTACCCTCCTACGATCGCGCGTGGCTCCTTGTCATCTTTCTGGTCGAGGGCCACAGGCTGTCTTGCCACTTCTGACCAGGCGCAAATATTCGAGAGCCCCCATGGCATCGATCCACGGATCCGACAGAAGGCCTCCCAGTCAGCGACCAAATGAAGACCGACCGACGTTGGCCTCGAATCCATACAACCCCAGCTCTGCCGCGTATCTGGCCTACCCCGTCAGGCATGTCGTCTCCAGCCTGTATCGTCGCATGACCGAACCTCCCGAGCGGCCTGTTGGGAGATTGCTGGACGCACCGCCGCTGCATTCTGTCTCGTCGTCCGGTCTCTACACTCCTCCCACACGAGCGCGGTCTCCTTTTCAACCGCCGCCTCTGACGCCGCTCGAGCTGAGACATTCGCTCTCGCCCTCGGCCGCCGACGCCCTTCTCCTGACCCCGCCACTGGCCGAAGAAATCCGGTTACTGATCCCGCCGCGACTGCAGCTCATCGATCATTGGCAGTTGGCCTACTCGCTGGAGGCTCATGGCGCATCCCTCGCGACGCTCTACGACCACTGCGTGACCATCTCCAACTACAAACATCGGTCGGGCTACGTCCTCGTCGTGCGAGACGGGTCGACGTCCGGGGCGAATGGGTCGGTCTTTGGTGCCTACCTCTCGGACCCCCCCAAGCCGTCGCAGCATTATTTCGGCACGGGCGAATGCTTTCTATGGCGGGCCAGCATCTTGCCCTCGCTGCGGGATGTCTCCGTTGACGTCCACAGCAAAGAAGATCTGTGGGCCGGCCTGCCACCCCCCCCGAGCGCAGACACCACCAACCTGCATCGGGCGACGACGATTCGTAGCGAGCGCCGCCGGACACCTTCCTCGTCAGCGTCCGCGTCGTCATCGTCGTTGTCATTGTCGTCGCCCAAGTCTCCCCGGGCATCGTCGCACGACGTCGACGTCAATCTCCCTTTACCACCTCCATCCCGGTCTGGAGCGTCGACACCCGATCGAATACGGTTCAAAGCATTTCCTTACAGCGGCGTGAACGACTTTCTCCTCTACTGCCAATCGGGCTTCTTGTCTATTGGAGGCGGAGATGGCCACTACGGCCTCTGGCTGGATGACGCCCTGGACAATGGCATTAGCGAGACGTGTCCGACGTTTGGCAACGAACCACTCAGTGATGAAGGCAAGCGCTTCGAGGTTTTGGGCGTTGAAGTGTGGTATGTGGGCGCCTGATCTCGGGGATCGCCGCCCTCTTGTTATTCCCGACTCTGTTGAATTCGGCGTTGGGGACCTTGGCGGTGTACAACATGATTGGAAAACCCATCTTGGGGAGTCTTCGGACCGAGGATGGAGAGGCGCTCCCTGGTAAATCGAATCCCAGCATGGCTTTCTGCGCGGTTAGTTTCAAGACGGTATCGTGTTAATGCAAACTACACAGGTTCCCTACCGCAACCACAAAGCTCAACAAATCATACCAGCAAGGATGAAATAGCCTGATGCACGCTCATGGGCTTTGCATCGGTCTTGACAAGAAGAAGCGGAAATACCGTTCCCCACGTGATCGGGACGCGGCCGCCACCGCTCAGCTTCATAGGCTGTGCCAGGAACAATGACAGCTGGGAGAAGGTATATCGATGAAATCAGCGATCTCTCGCATCAAATTCGCTTGGCAAGACACCATTTGCAGCGCATTGACTGAACCGTCTGGGGAGATTTCGTGGGCAAGAGCCGTGATTGGTGGCGTAGACCCCATTAGCTTTTTGTGTCAAAGCACAATGTATACTGGGTGGGAAGAGTGGAGCCTCAGTGGCTTTGTCGCTTCAGGTCCCGGATGGATGGATATGGCTTGCCAGGATTAATCAGGTGTGATCTGGTCGGCAGCTGAAAAATCAGGAAAGAATCAGGAGAGAATGAGCATCCACGGAGCATCCACGGGGCCAAGGTTCAGGTTCCGAAGATTTGCTCACAGCGCAAGTTGCGTCAGTCATGACTGACATCGTTTTCAACGTCAGGGGCTGGCCCACCGGCGGAAAATTACCTCGCTGCGAAGCAGATCGTTGATCTGCCCGTTTTCGTCTTTGCGTGCCCGCGGATGGACCTGCCCGCAGCAGCAGCTCACTTGCGAGGCTCACTCGGACATGGCAGTTCCCGCGCGTTCACACTAGCCACTCTCCACTGTTGTCAACACGGCGCTAACCTGAGGCATGACCTGAACTGCTCAAATGACAGGAAGGTGTTGCGAGGATGATCCTGGGATGTTTGGGTCAGGAGCCAGTCTAGGTTGTCCCCTCCAGATATCGCGATCGATCTCGATGATGATCAGCCGGCTGGCAAAAAGGATGAAAATGGCTTGATAACGTTTGGCCTGAGGAATAAACCCGTGGTGAGCGTGGCCAATCAATGGCCGGGGTTACAACTGCTGGAAGAGTACAAGTCTGGGCGGCTAGTCGCACGGCCCAATGAGAGTGCGGAACTGGTCCACCTTAGGCGTTGTAAATGTCCCAGCCGGTGACGCAAGTGGTCGGCAATTCGGCCATAACGTTTATTTGGTGGCCTGGTGAAGAATTGTTGATGCGAAGGGTGAGAAGAAAGCAATATTCCGCATGGAGTCCGACACAGTATAGAAGCCCATGGCAGGGTTGCTTGGAGATGGTCGATTGTCGTCGCGCGGGGCCGCGGGGAGTGGACGCGACCAGGATTATTTTACTGACTAGACCAGTTAGTCATGATCATCAAGCCAACAAACGGTCATTGTCAGCGAGTACGGTCCAGTACAACAAGCGCTTTCATGTATTGGTAATCGGCGTACGGACGTCTTGAGAATGCACAAAATGGGCACAAGGCAGGCTTGGCGGATGTCAGCCAGGCCTGCGGTAAGGATATGCCTACTCGGGTGGCGCTGGCACTGACCTCCCATTCTTGTGCCATTTATTGCAGGGCTGTGCGTTTAGTATCCGTGTTGTGCCCAGCTGAAGCTCCTCGAGCTTGGCCGTGATCTGGCTCCGCTCTGGCTCCTTGCCCATCGCTGCTTTGAGCGGACGCTTCTCCCTCTTCTCGCTCATTCTCTCTGGGCGGCCTCATCTCTTGAAACTCGGGCCCGGCGTGGAGGAGGTTTCCGCATGCCGAGCATGACCTAGACTTTTCCCTTTCGCTCCACGCGCGTCTTTTTCCCACCACCCACCGCCCACTGCCCTATCCTGGACTGGCTCTTTGCTCCATCTGTGCTGCCCCATCATCATCGATGATGCTGGTACCCCCGGTCAGGACTTGGGCCGTTTTCCCGTTGCCGAGTGACCGAGATCATCCATATGTCATCACGTTCATATGCTCTTGCTAACGTTAGCCCCTCCCCCCCTGCTGCATGCCGTGCGTCAAACTTTTCCCAGTCTAGACAATGTGCTAGACTTGCTCAGGCATCATCCTTGCTCCACTACTGCTGGCATCTTAGTAACTAACCTCATTGCTATGATATAAGGCATTCCAATTGCGCTCCTCCCCGCCTGGGTCCCCCTCGTATATTGCTCATAAGCTGACCCGACTTGTCTGGGCTCTTCTTTGATCTCTAATCTTGTATCCCTTGACCTGATCAGTTGTACCTGTTGTACCTGGCTGGCCTTGATCCAAATCGCCGGTCTGTCCGGATTGTCGTATAGCTGAACATCGACTTTGTTGTCCTCCCCCGGTCGTGCCTTTCGCTGTCGTGATCCTCGACGGCGTCGACTGAAATGGGAGCCAGCGCCATGACGCCTCCCTTAGAACCTTCGTCGCCGCTCGATGGCGGCATCCGCAAGCGAGTGTGCAAGGCCTGTGACCGTTGCCGCCTGAAGAAATCCAAGGTGCGTTCTGACTCTTTGGGGAACATTGGTGCGCCTTGGACGGTGGATTGACGACGTTCCAGTGTGATGGTGCCAGTCCTTGCAGCAGATGCAAAGCCGACAATGCCATCTGCGTATTTGGGGAGCGGAAAAAGTCCCATGACAAGGTCTATCCCAAGGGGTGAGTGAGAAGTGCCGACAGGGCGGCTCCCTATCGCCGTCGTCCTGACTGGTCTAACATGGCCCAGATACGTCGAAATGCTCGAGAGCCAACAGGCACAACTGGTGGCCGGCCTGCAAGAGTTGTACAAACGCACGCAAAACGGCCAGGGCTGGATGGGCTCGCCGCTGAAAGAGACGAGCCAAGGAGTCCCGTTGACACACGACATCCTGGAGAGGCTTGGGGTGCTGAAGCAAGATGGCCACACGGTCAACGAGCGGTTCGAGGAAGACCTCAATGTCCTCCAGCAAAAGCTCATCGCCGACGGAGCGGGATTCATGCAACGCCAGCCGTCCTACGACACCAACTCTGAGAGCGAGCATTCGCCCATGTACGAGCCCGCGGCACAGAAGCCGGCCTTTTCGAATCCGTTCTCGTTAAACAAATTCCCGCCCACGCCGCCCAACCAGAGTCCGTATCCGCAATCGGCACGCGCCGTGCCCTCGATGAAGTCTCAGATATACCCTCGCCCCAGCGCCGGCAGCGGCAGCAGCAGCAACCACCACACCAATCTCCAGTGGACGACGGCGGCGTCCGAGTTCGAGGACAGCATGGACTTTATCAACCAGTTTGAATCACCCGTCGTCGACCCGGGCGTCGACTTGTCATCCTTTCCGCCGACCATGTTCCAGGAGCCACAGGCCGTCCCCACGGCCATCAATCCCTGTCTGACCATGAAAGATTGGGCGGGCCAGGAAGACCTGCAACGATATTTCAATCCGGCCATGATATGACCGGTTCAACTCGCATGGTTAATGACTTGATGATATATTTTACCACCTACCACATGTACATTCAGAAAAGCGGGCGGCGAGAGTGTGGGATTCCGGGCGGGGTCAAGCCTGCAACTGGGGGGCAGGTCCGGTCTTTTGTGATTTGCCTCACGTTTAGGTTCCTGGAGGAATGCCTCCTGGGGGGACGGGGACGGCGACGGCGGCGTTCATCATTTGGACTGTTGTTGCTCTGTCAGTACACTGCGACTCAGGATACCCACTCGGGTTACCAAATTAGGACCCATGTAATATAATCAAAACGGAGACATCATCCGGCATGCCGTTGCATCGCTAGAGTCGCAGTCGAATAATGCTCACCACTGGTCTATCTCGTGTCACACAAAGTGCTATCCGGTTATCGTCCTGACGCACGGTTCCACGCCACACGGACCAGTTCTTTCACACCCAATTCCAGGAAAGGCTGAGCTGAACTCGGTTCCATCAATGAGTTTATTTGGGAGGGTGACAGACGATCAACAAATGAGTGGTGGTCGGCAACACGTGTAGTTCATTAGTCCACGTGTTGTCGTGTCTATCCCAGCACTCGTTTTTCAGGCTCAGCTGGCTCCAACAGCACATCTCTTGCAGCTTCTGCCACTGGCATACGAACGAGCATGTCTCGACTCGTCTGTAGGCGCCACTGGCCAGGGAGAGGAGGATGCAAGTCTCCAAGTCCCTGGCTATCTTCTGCCAGCCTCGCCGAGTGCGCCCCGCTTGGGCGATCGATCGACCGATCTGCCACTTGTTGACAGCATGTGCGGGACGATCATGCCTCGACTCGACCTGACCGGCGATCTTCAGCTCAGGCCATCTACAATCCAAAAGCCTGGAATCGTCTATATCACTCTTGACCGTGATTAAACCGGGAAACACTCGGGCTGGGCAAAGTGCATTGCCAAAACGGGCGTCCGAGTCACAGTGTGCCGTCTACGTCATGAAATGAACGCTGGAGACGGCCCCACAGTATCATTATTGCGAGGCGACATTCACCTCGCCCGCACGCTCTCCTTTCTTCTTCCAAGAGAGCAGATCGGGCCGGGTGTTGGCCATGGTCTCTGACTCGGGCTTCCAGTTTCTGCCCCAAGGCGCCCTGATTCAGGAATTCAAAGTCGCCGGCCAGAACATCGTCCTGGGCTTCCCACGCGCGGAGCCGTACCAGGATGCGCCATTCTTCGGCGAGACGATTGGCCGCGTTGCGAATCGGCTCAAGGATGCCACGATTACAAACCTCAATGGCCGATCCTACAAACTGGCGGCGAACAATGGTAAAAATCACTTGCACGGCGGGGTGAAAGGATGGGGGAAAAGGACGTTTACAGGCCCGGTGCCCATGGAGAGGCACGGACATGAAAGTGTGCAATTCACCTACGTCAGCCCAGATGGCGAAGAAGGCTATCCAGGCACGGTCCAAGTGCGGGTGTGGTACACGGCCTTTGAGGAGCAGGACCATCAGGGTGGTGGTCCCGTCAAGACCGTGCTGGTAGCCGAATACGAGGTCGAGCTGATCGGGAACGAATGTCAGGAGACCGTGGTCAACGTCACCAATCACAGGTGAGAGAGAAAAGAGAAAGAGAGGAGGCCCGGTCGCGACGACTGGCCTGGACATGGACTGACACTCAGAAAGCTATTTCAACATCAGCGGAGCGGCGACCATTGAGGGCACCGAGTGCACGCTCGGGACGACAAAGTACCTGCCCGTCGACGACACGGCGATACCCATCGGCACCATCGACGAGTATCCAGGCCTCGAGGCCAACCAACCTTTCATCCTGGGCGCCCGCGAGCCGGAAATTGATCACTGCTTCATCGTCGAGCCCAACCCTAGCCGTGTTCCCCTCGACACACGACCGGGGACGCTGCAGAAGTTGGTCAGCTTGTACCATCCCAACACGCACCTTCATCTCGAGATCTTGAGCACCGAGCCCGCCTTTCAGCTGTACACGGGACAGTTTGTGAACTTGGCCGCGACCGTCGATGGTCCTGCAAGACCTCCACGGGCCGGCCTGTGTGTCGAACCCAGCCGGTTCATCAACGCAGTCAATGTGCCGGAATGGAGAAATATGGTCTTGCTCAAGCGCGGCCAACTCTGGGGAGCCAAGACTGTGTACAAGGCCTGGAAAGGGTAAATTCAAGGCGTCAATCCTAAGGCGCGAGGGCCCCACACCCCTGGCGTCTCAGATTCTGGAGTACAGGGACCCAGCCGTGCGGCATAAGGCACACTCGCCACCTCTGTCTCCTTGCTCCGTCGGGAACATTCTCGGTATTTCATCAGGCCACAAAGATGGGCCCTTCACCCAATACATTGGATGCACGGCACCCGGCAAGCGGATAAGCCAACCTCCCAGACCACGGAATGAACCGTATCGTCGGGCGATAATAATAATGCCTCATCGGACCGATTTGTTCATTATCTGCTGAGGATCCGGCCCACGCACAAGGGAAAGGTCATCTCGGGAATAACCAAAAGCCGAAGGGGTGTGGGATACACTATGGGCGGGCGGATAGCGGATTGCGTGCCGTCGAGGCCAGTCAATACGGGGTTAGGTCCCCCATTATCAAAGCACCTCTTGTGGCGGGAAAGGATCCAGGATCGGCCAGGTACGGACGTGAAACTTAGGTCATTTGCAATAGGGCCGAGGGTTTAAGATGGCGCTCGATAGCCAGCCGTTTTGGCCGCGAAGAAAGGCGTCTGCCGGCGTCGCAACCGACTCGGCATATTCTCGCGCTGGGGAAAAAAACGCAGTCAGGGCGGGGATTCATCCATCATAGATCACCAGATCGGTCTGCCTAGTGCAGGGGAAAGGAGGAAACAGGATAGGAAGAACAAACCTTAGAATTATCGCACCGCTCAATCAGCCGAGCTTTGCATCAGAAAATGGCTTCGGGCGCCAAGAAGCCGTCGCCACTCGGCCTCGGATGAACCGAGTCCCGCTTTCGTACAATCGGGGCATATTTTGACTCCTCTTTTGCTCCTAATACCCGCTGCACAGAACTTTCCTCGTAAAATGACTCGTGTGGATCGCTGGTCATCTGCCTCGGGGGGGCCTAAATGCGGAATAGACAGCAGGGCTCCTCTGACGTCTTTCGCGAGGCTGCATCGACCATCTCTGGCCGGCCAGAAGACTAGTCGGAGGTCGCGTCCTGCGGGATGCGCAGAAGCAAACATCCCAGCCAAAGACACGGCGACCATTCGGGAGATGGCGAGCCAAAGAGCACACGCACATCATCGACAACGCGGTTGGCCCTTTGGGTCGGAGACGAATCTGCAGGTGTGACAACGCCTGGCGCCGCTCTCGACCAAGAAATGCCAGGCCTCCACCCAAGACCGTAAAGCCTTGTCGCGTCGTAATCGGATACGACAAAAGAGAGTTCAGAATCATCCTCCCTCGCTGGGGAACGCTGAAAATGGAGGAATAAGCGAAGTTCAAGATGCCATGAGAGTGGTGGGTATGTGGCGCATGAGTGGCTGACCGGGCGCACCCCGCCGGCCAGGGACTGTGCACAATTTCCGGCATAATCCAGGTATTGTATCGTTCGTCAGGGAGGTGAACTTGTAACGAACGTGACCGGCAGGGTGCAGGAGGAGTGTCACGACCGCATCGCGAGAATCACAACAGATCCAGCAACGTTTCAGCGATCTTTTGTGCATGCCTGTCTGCTGGAGCGAGGTATTCCTTCCCAATGCCCACCGCAATCTCTCCCTTACCAACAGAGAAGAAACGATTTGCCTCGTCGGTCGGCATGCCAGCAGCGCATCTGCTCTCGGATTTCTCCTACCGAGGCAAGGCCTGTGCTGCGATCACGATGACCCATTCGTGGCAGGATGCACCAGCAACCCAAGAGCAGCCATCTTTTTCGGCCGTGTCTGGACTTGATCACTAATTGGCCCAGCCTCGCTGACTCAGACTGCTCACCACGACAAAAGTCATGGATCTCGAGCGGCTATGTCATCATCGCGCGATTAGCTGTGCTGGTTTGCTACGACAAAAGACATGTGCGTTTTCGTGTTCCGCATTGGGACCCTAGCTGACTCTACCACCCGTGTTGCCGCTTTAGGGAATTGCTGCTGAGGGAATTCGTCAAATCTCCGATTCTGGGAAAATCATTCTCCAACTTCTAACCAGTCATCTCTTGTCCCGAGACCGTGGGCCGTGCATACGAGGCATGACTCATCACACCGATGCTGAACAGCCAGTCGCCGAATAATAGCCTTTCATCATCATGCAGGGTCTCGTTTCTTGCGCCAATGATCGGGGTCATATCCCGAGATGGGAAATAGGAATACAGTTGACAAAGTCGAGCCGGAATCTGCTGCTCGTCCATGCCTTACAGGCCGATCGTTTGGAAACTGCCGTCTCAATCCAGAGATCTTGGGCGACTTCACAGAGGTGAACGAGTCAGAGATGTGCCAAGTACAACATGCTGTCTAGACCGCGGAAATGACCGGCTTTCATTGTCAGCCATATGTGATGAGAGAGACGAGCCTATTTCGGCATCTGGAATAGGTAACGGCAGCAAAATTCCAAGATTCCCATGACCAGTCTGGCTTTAGACTCACTAATAGGGTACGACTTCTGGATTCGACAAATTCAGCAACATGCCGCGTCAAACCTTGCCTAGCCGCCTCTACCACTTCAGACCTTGGATCGCAATTTATGATCGATCACATCATCCTTCGGCTCAACCTTGGCGTGACAAATGTGACAAACGTTACCGGTGCGTGTACAATAGCGCGGTGCCGCGGCCTTTCTACAGACGAATCTCTGCCTTGTTCTTCTTTTGGGCTTGTTCGGCCGAGTGGCGATCGATCGGAGATCCCTTACGGCCCGTGCTGCATGCTGGACGATGCTTTCCGGTACCAACGGACCGTTCTGTCTGGCCGGTAATCAAAGTCGGCTGACCTTGCTTGACGTGGTATGTGCAATGACCACGGACGATTTGACCTTCGGGAGGGTACGTCATATGCATGTCAGAATTCACCCTGCGGCCTGGTCCCGTGAGTGCGGTTGGCGATGACTGCTGTTTCATTCCGCGTGGGAAGGAGTCGAGGTCACGTTGTCGCGACAGAAGCAGGGTACAGGAAGAAACCAACGAGTGGCAATTTCAGCCAGGCTTGACCCACCAACGTTGGTGAAGCAGTCTACTGCCATTTGGTCGTTCAATCGAGCTGGAAGCACGGTCGGCGCCCCTGACGCGGAGCTGAGGTCCTTCAATAGTGTCGCAAGACGGCCATGGGTACCCTCAAGCTTTCTCATTCCTCTAGTCTCCACAATGAGCCAGCACTTGCAAGGATACCATAGCCAAAGCACGTGTGGCCTCCTGTTTCATAAAGAGCCCATCATGAGGGTCGGTAGCACTGTGGGAGTGACCAAGTATTATTGCGTTGGCGGATGCTCCATAGACATGTATGTAATATTCAATTAGAATAGTAATGTTTCAATGAGCACGAAATTTTAAAATGATGACCATTTTCTCAAGAGGTCCGGTGTCACCGTAAATACCAGCATTGAAGATGGAGTGATTTCGATCCATCGAATGATCCAAGCACTGGTGCTGGCCATACGGTGACAAAGCACAACGCCGTAAAGATTCCTCAAAATCTCTCCAAGGCCGGACTTCATGTCAGGGATCATTTGCCATATTTCACGCGTTTCGCCCCATAAATTGTAATGCAAACATGTCCCACCTTTTCCAGATTGCCATGTTCCCGATCATCAACTCGAATCCGGACATGAGTTGCATTTCAGTGGCTCCAGGAAGGTGAGTCGCTGCTTGACGATCGACCACGGCGTCAACACCGATCTGCCCGCTCATATCTTTCGTATGGACCAGTTGGGCGCACATGATACTGGTAATGACCACGATTCGGAACAAGGAACCCAGTGCCAACATGCTGCGTGCCCAATCGCTTTCGGTCGTCTCTCCGAACCGAATCAGAGGTTCTTCGCGGTCGCCGGATCTGCGATCAGGGGACTGATGGCCGGTGACATACAGGTGCCTTTCGTGTGCGACGATCTCGACGGCCGCCTCAAAATAGGCTCTGAGGAGCCACCGAAAACGGTGAAAGGACCGTCGTTGGCAACTGGCCTTTGTCGGTGACATGCCGCCCGGCACCAGGGGGACAGACGTCTGGAGGTGGAAGACGGGCATCATGCTGGAGAACTCCTCGACCGAATAGTCAAACACCTTGGTGTACACGGACGGAATTGCTGAAAAAATCCAGTCCAGGGTCCCCATGCTATGCGTCCGGGAACTCTCTGTATCCGGCCAATCGCACATTTCAATGTCCGGATCTTCTGGGCTCGCGGCCTGTCGACGGCCTGGATCTCGATGGCCTTCGCTGTCATTCTTCTTTGACGTGTTTTTGGCGCCGGCCGGTCCAATTGGGCCGCCAGGCGGTCGGTGAAGCTTTTGGGAAGAGATTTTCCGGGTCGGACAGAAGTAAGATCTTGAATCAACCCCTCAACCGATGGGAATGCATAGTTGCAAAAGATTTTGAGGCTGTGAAGCAAGTATTCGCCGAGAAACTTTTGCGCTTCCGTGTGTTGATCACGCTCGGACAGTGAGATCAAGTCAACCAGGCCGCTGTAGAGCACCGAGGCCACGACAATCATCAACCCAGCGGAGGGCTGCCTGAGGCCCGCAGGTACCGTCGAGTGGAGACGGACAAACGCTTCCAACAACTCAACCATATAAATGCTCGCATACGCTCGGCAGGCTTCAATGAAAGACTCGGCACTGGGAGCGAGTGCATCCAAGTAGTCTTTGGGCGTCAAAAAGGTCGCGCGACCAGAGTCACCCTGGGCCGAACCATGTTCAGACTTTCTTGACGACAACAGACGATTAGCCTTTTTAAACACGGCAATGGCGCGATATCGTGACAGTGGTGATCCTTGTTCATGTGTCTCGATGTCTGTGAGGTCGGCAAGAAAGTTGAGCTGGATCAGGCGCAGCGGAGTACAGCCTGCCTTCTTGAGCGAAATGAGATCCTCAGAAAATCGTTCGAGCTGAAGGCCAAATGATGCCTCTGTTCTCTCTCTTTTTCTCGAAGGCGTAAAAATGTCGGGAATAGATCCATCTAAAACTAATGAGTGAAGAGATGAGTGGGGAATTCCAAACGCCTACCGCGGGCAAAAACATTGAAGCTCATGACATCTGCCCGAATACACTTTGTCCAGGACAACGTGCTTCGTTCTGTTCTCTTGATTGCCTTCGCACACCGTTGACACAGAGGCCCTGGCGAGCACTGGAATTTTCCCCCTCGGACTTAGAACTTGCGACCAAGAGGATGGCTGTCTTACCTGAGACTTCTTCCATTTACAACGCAGGCAAGGCCCACCCTGCTTGACCACTTTATTTCTGTTCTGCTGTTCGGACTCGGTTCGTTTCCTCCTTCTTGCCGATTTCTCATGCAAGGATAGTCCCAATTGTAGAGTGCCGTAGCCTTCACGAGGAATCTGCCTGGACTTGGCCGTATCTACGGCGGGGGTCATCGGGATGTAAGTCGGTTCCGGAAGCGGCGGCGGCAGCATCGGTTCCATTGTATTCATCGAGGTGTGGACTATATATAAACGTGAGCGAGACACCAATTGCGCACTCAGAAACACTGACGATTCGAATCTCCCGCGGGATGCGGTGAATGGAAGAGTTCGTCCGGATGATCTATTGCCATCAGCGTCGACGAGGCCGTGGACAAATCTAATGGGCCTGTCCAAGGCCAAGGAGCCATCTCAGTCGAGAAATCGGTTGCTGAGGCATGCAACGGTGTGGTGGTGGAAGGCATAAAAGCTAGTTGATCGGCCGCCTTCACATAGAGTTAGTTCTGTGTCCGCACCAAGCTCAGTCAGCTTAACGACGACGACGACGGCTCTTCAGCACTTGTATGCATCAACATATGCTCGAAATCCACCGTACTGTCGTCTTCTCCTTCATGGTGAGCCGGCTGAATAATAGGTCCGTGGTCGATGATGGCCATCTGGCCTGCGTCGGGGCCCCGAGACATCGAAGGAACGGGCATACAAACCCTGGCTTGATTAGAGCCATTACCTGTTGAGTCGGGTAAGACAGAATCGGGGTGACTGGCCAGAGAATCTGGATCCAGAAATGACTCCCATTCATCCCAATCCATGGTTGTTGATGGAAGAATGATATCGGTACAGCCGGGTATCAGAGGCTTTCAGGAGTTTGGTCAACACACCAGTAGCCGACGCGGCGCCGCCATATTTATATAATTTAGACGTCCGCAGGAGCTTCGCTGACCGACTCTGGGACCTGTCCCTGGGTCAACAACAGTTCTCTGCCGCAATCCCAAAGGGGCATAGTTCAATAACCCCAGCCAGGACTCGAGTCTGCCGAAGTTCCCAAAATGGATGTCATGTGACAAGCACTCGCTAGTTGAATCAGTGGGCAAGGGTTAGTTCATCAGAATCTATACCATGGCATTTCTGAAATCCTGTAGAGACCAACCGTTTTATTTCTGCGCTTCGCTTCCGAAACTGATGGTCCAAGTCGCCTGGGCCGGCCCGAAACCTTGGGGCTGCGGCTCAAGACTCAAAGGTCGCCTGTCGGTTGCAGGTTTGAAGAGTATCTCCGTCCATTTGATGTGTCTTCCTTTATCTCAATATTTGCATGTATCATCAGTGATTGGTGTGCTAGACCTTGGATGACCGCGAACAGGTAGATTTTGTTGAGAGCGATCCACGATGCATGGTCCAAGGAGGAAATGGTGGCCCTCGAGACCATTCATAGAATTGCCGTGAGCTCAATCCACATGTCAACGTTCGGCCGACGGCCATGAAATTGAATGAGGTGAGGTAATGGAAGTCAACCGCTTTCACCTCACAACTCAGGTTCAAATGCCCTTTTCCCTCCAAGGACTGAAAGACTCGATCACGCCTGCTGTACTTGGTCTGGAGGCCACCCATCTTGCCTCGGATATAATGCCTCCATGCTTATGGATGTCTTCTCATCGGAATCCACCCTCAGTTGTCCCCTTTTAATCTTCTTTGTTCTCCTGAGACCGTAGGCCAGGAAGTGAATTTTGACCACGCTCTGGATGATCCTGGCTGGTCTTTGTCAGTGAAGTGATGGTAGGAAGTATAGCTTGGTCTCTGGCCACCAGGCAAATTGATGTGGAAGCAATCCAAGGAGACATTCAGACGCGGGGCAGGTCGCCGAGGACAATAGAAGGTCGAGACAAGGCTGCGACAACTCACCCGGGCATGACTCAACGTGAGACAAAAGTCAGTCAGACTCGCTTAGCCATTGCGTCGTAATTAGACGGACTCCATCCATGCTATTGCCCCAAGCGTCCAATGCAATGCAAACCCACACGGTTCACCGGCTTGTGAGTGCCGTATCCTCCTTTCCATCTTGTCCGAGCATGATCACAACTCATCTTCCTCTTGGCGGGCGGCTATTGTCACGTCGCCCTCCCCACCGCCGGCCATCCGCCAAACCCTTGACTTCAGCCTCTCAATGACCTCTTTGCGCAACCAGGTCCCGCCGCTGCCCCACCATTTCTGCTCTTCTTTGTCTTCGACACTCAAGTCTGGGTGATCGGCCTCGATCTTGTGGTCCTCCTTCTCCCACCTGTCGAACCAGGCAAACAATAACCGGAGATGCCATAATTTATCTCGCGTCATATTCGTAGGGCCTCTTGTGGGTGTGCCACCATCGTCGTCCGCGTCGGGTGGTAAAATGCCCTTCTCTAGCTCCAGCCTCGTATCGACCACGGTTCCCTTCAAGAGCCTTCTACCAGGCGTAAATGATGCAGATCCCGTGACCAACGCCCGCTCCGCATAATCAAAGGAACGAAGAGCGTCGAGCTCAAACAACCATTCAAATGGATTGCCGCTGCCTTGCCCAGTCTTGCTCGTCACCACGGCGTTGGGATTGATGCTTGGAATACCGGAGCACTCATTCAGAGCATCCAACTCGGCCACGAACAAGTCTCGTCGAGATTTGTCGTACGCAGCTCGTCTTTTAAGGTAGACATTCACACCTTGTTCGGTCTGGATCCTCTTCCTGACTGGATCGTCTTCGAAATCCACAACAGCATCCCAGAACCCTTCACCTTTGACATCGACGCTCTGAATGGTGTCAAATTCGGGGACCAATCCGGGCACTTTGACCCTCTTCACCGTTCCGTCTCGCATGTTGACTTGGGCCTGGAGGCCCCCGACGACAGCTCCCCCAGACTCACCATCCCTTGCCACAAGACATCTGGCCTCGACAGCGAGCACCCAAAGATGCCTCAAGGCCTGGAGATGTCCACGGTTGTCCAGGACATCGTTCGGGAAGACGGGATAAAATGCAATGCATAATGCGGCAACGGCGAGGTCACTCGTGCCAAATGTGCATGTTCCTCCGCCGAGGAAGAGGGCACCCAGCGCCATATGCGCAGCCAGATGGCTTCCAAAAGGCGTTTCGCTGTCGACACGTCCGTGGAGGGCACGTAGTCGCCGCATCACGATCAAATCCCCACTGCCAGCCATCACACTCGCGGTTGCCAGCGCTACGGTATCGAGGCAATTTCGGACACTGTTCAGCGTCACGCGGGCATCGTAATTGATGGCGGGCAGCCTGCTCAAGCGGAGGAACTGGTCGAGATATCCCACCAAGAGGTCCCGCACGTCCTCGCGTTGAGAGCCAGAGAAGCGAAGGCCAATGGAAAAGCAGATGCCCGCCACGATGTTGAAAAAGGGCATGTCTTCGGTGCTCAGATACTTGGTGCCCTTGAGACTGGAACGCCATCGGTATGCCGGGGGAAGGCTGTGTTTGACGAATTCTGCGGTCGGTTCGATCGAGTCCCACATGATCAGATGCTTTGCCAGGGTTCGTAGCAAAAATATGTCCGGGCGAACATAGTCGAATTGATGAAGGGTATCCGGTATGTCGATTTTCTTCGCGATCACGTGGTCATTGGTTTTCAGGAAAATGAACGCGATCCCCATGACCGCTCCGGCAGTGGCTCTGTCGAGCACGTGGACCAGATTCACGTTCTTTGTACCCACGGCGATCGCCAAAAGGCGTTCAACAACTCCCATGTCATGCAGACTATGGAGGCGCTTGCCTTGACCGAGGTTGATCAGCCCTAGAGAGAAGCCGGCGGCGAGTCGGTATCCTTCATCGCGGAGGATGGCATCCTGGGTCCTGCCCTCTTCCGCATCGTTGTTTTCGACCTCCGAAATCATCACGTCCGACATCCGACGATGCTGAGAGTTGTAATAGAGCAAGCCAATCCCCATGATGCCCGTGGTCTGAGTCAAAGGGGACAAATTCAGCTCGGCTGCTCCAGGAGGTAAAAGCCTCGTGACGTGAACCGAGAGCAATCGCGTAATCAAGGTATCCATGGTCCCGAGATATGACGCAGACAGTCCGAGGAGGAGACCAATCGACGTCATGGTATGTTTCGGAGTCAGGTATTTGAAGGCTACCCATTTCGCCAGTGACCTGAGATGGCCATTGAGACCGAGTGCGAGCAAAAAGCCAGCGTGTCGGTTGGTCAGTTCCGGCGGCTTGTTATACAGGATCCACGAGGTGTCGATGCCCTTGGCGTCTTTCGAAATCATCAACCCGGCCGAGGCGCCATTGTGGAAAAAGGCCCAGCAGACCTTGTCTTCGGTAAAGGTGGCCTTGTCGGCACTGAATGTCATCGCCTGGGTCCCCTCGCCGGCCGCTCGAGGTTTCATGACACACTGCAAGCTGAAGGCCGGAATAGGCACCCTCTCTGTCAGAAGTGGCACGCGAGCGTTGAAATGCATCATCCCCCGGCCGGCCGCGACCGACAGCGTTCTCCTCGTGACATACTGGGCAAGCTCTTTCTGGGCCTCCAACAGATCGGCTTCTGTCCATTCCGGCTCCGGTGTATACTCGACCACCGGGGTTCGGGTCTGGTTGACGAGCTTAGAAGCTTCCTGAAACCTGCGATCGTCACTGAAAATGAGTCTGGTGATGGTGTGACGGTCAGCTTCGGACGATGCGTCCCAGCGCTGGAGGGTCTCTGTTTCGAGCGTGGCATTGCTGATGCTGTGGTAATCTCGAGTGGCCTCGTGGGTGGGGATGTGATGGATTCGATGTCCATCATGATACACAGATCTCCCGAGGCGAGTATCCTCAAGGTCGTCCCGTGCGAGGAGTCGCCATCTCTCTGGTGTCCACTTGTTGGTTCGATTCCCACGCTGAGCAGCAATGGCCTGATGGAAAGCCGCGGCCACTCCATCTGGAAGGGTGGTCAAAATCCGATCTTCTATACCTGACTGAAGCATATCTTCGATTGTCGCCTGCGTGCTCATCACGTCGTGAGTCCGCCTCGCACAGGTGACAATGGCCAACGTCCGAGGAGTGAGACGGGCGACGTATTGCCACAGTGCATCACCGGGAGTGGTTGGATGTCCACCGTCAGCCACGGTGGTCAATGTCGGAAACGTCATCGGAATGCCACCGCTAATCCAGACTTCAATGTACTGAAAGATTGATGGGGGCTCAAAAGGCTGAGCGGGCATTGGGAGCCCATCAACCACCGAGTCCTCCAAGACCCAGTCACGGTGATCGCTCGCCTCAACACCATAATACGTCTGATCACCGCACGTCCAATCTTTCCACGACAACCACGTGCCAAGCTGGGCCATCACCATCACCACGCTGGCAATCGAGTCGTTTTGCCTTGTGGCGGACGTTGTGTCGAGCTTCCATTCCTCAAAGAGCAGGTGGAGTCCCAGAAGGATTCTTCCCATTGCATTACACCGTTTGTCGCGATCATTGTTGACTGAGGTGGGTAGATAACCTTCTGGGCCGATCGCGCTTTCACCCCCTGGCGTCTGCATATATTCTCGTGCCCACGAGATGCACCGAACCAAGAAATGTTTCTTTTCCGCAGCGGGTGTCTCGCTGGTTGCCGATGCGGCCTTCCTCAAGTGCCGTGTCACGGCGCCGGTGGGAGACAAACTCGAAGGCTGTTGTTTGTGTGATATCCAACTCCAAGCAGGTGTCGTTTTCCACGGTTGTAGAGCCGCTGCACCGGTTTCGTAGTGCAGGGTGACAAAACTCGTAGGACCTCCAGTCATACTGCTGCCCGGACGCAGCAAACCCGCCTTCCGGCGCTGGTGCGTTGAAGCCGTTTTCGACTCCTGGGTGCTGATGAACGGAACAGCCAGTGAAAAGAGCATGACAACAAGCGCCGTCCATTCTGAGTATGCCGCCGGGTCTCTCATCCTCAACCATCTCGAAATCTCCCACCAAGCCACCAGCATGTTCTCTTCTCGGCCTTGACTCAGGACGAATTCGCACACGTGCAGAATCTCACGGACGAGAGGGTCTCGCGGTTCGAGTCTGAGTTGCACTGTATGGTGCTGCTGGCTCTGATCGACCATGACGACTTGCCCACGAGGTCCAGATTGCTCTAAAGAGGCCAATTGAATCTGTCTCGACGGAATCGTTCGTTTGATGCCCGTGTCCCGGTCTTTGCTGGGGCTGTTGAATGGGATGTTTCCATATGGATCAAACACCGCAAAGTTCAATGGCAGGTCCACTCGAAAAGAGGCAGACCATGGCGCTTCGAGTTGTAAGGAGCCAACTCCGAACCGAGATTGAGTCAAGAGGACCAGGCGCTCCACAGGACCGTCGGTGATCTTGCAGGCATCCACGATGCCCGATCCATGACGGATGTTGGTCGCTTTCAACTCGATCTTGTGTCCAGGCAAACTTTCCCGGCTCGGGGAGACGCCAAATTTCTTGGTCAGCAGACTGACAATGGTCATTTCTTGAGCGGTTCGGTCCATGATGCAGAGAAATATGTCTCGTGTACTCGGCTGCCCCGCGCTGGTGTTTTCTGGAGCCACCATCGTCAAGACTTTCACATTTAGAGGGTCCACCGCACCATTTCGAGGCGCAAAACTTTTGATCCTGAAGAAGCCGATTTCTCGAGGGAGGTCGCTGTCCAGTCCATCTGAGAATCCATCGTCCAGGAGTTCCAAGTGATGCAACGGGTGCAGTCCTTCGATGCGCGTGCGACCCGGCACATCCAAGAGGGAAGTTCCACTGCTGAGCACAGATGCATTGGTAGGAAAAGAGCTCCGGCGCCGAAACCCGAAGCTCCGTCTTTCACTGACGCTCCCGATCGACTCTCCGCGTGTGGTGTTTCTGTTGAGACTCTTCCTGCCTGTACGGCCCAGAGCAAAGTCGTTGAAAATATTGCGGTCAGCCCCCACGCTCAAATCAGTCCTTGCGAGCATCGAGCTGACTCGGCGAGCAGAACGTGTCTGAACACCGACATCTCCAAATTCAGGACCTAGTTGACTTGCAATGTCATCGGCGGCGGTGGACTTCTGTTCTTCCATGGCCGAGTATGCCAATTTGTCCGCGGGTGGTTGTGCTGCGCCTGCAAAGCTCTCCCGAAAAGTTCCAGCTCCACGTCCTGCGGGTGTGCTCGCTCCCAGGTCCCGACTATACATATTTGAGCTCTTTCTCATCGAGGTCCGAGTGCTCGTCCTGTGCTTCTTGTCTCCGCTTTGCGACGGATCGCGACTGGTTCGGTCACGACGAACGTGCCAAACGGAAAAGGTAGATGACACCTCATCGAAGGTCAACGAGATGCAAACCGGCTCCACCGTACCTTTATCCCTTCCCAGTTCGTCGCTGGATGATACATACAGTAATCGTTCAGTCGGAGGTAATGCTTTGCATTCATCAAGTTTCTGTCCCTTTCGAAAGGCACTGCCAACTACCAAGCCCAATTCAGACATCACCTCAGTAAAGGAAAAGGTGCGTGGCATTCGTCCCGCATGAGACGCCGTTGGCGCTGGTCTGGTCTTCAGCGAGCCCGGTGATGCCAGAGATGGCCGTGAGCTCGCGCCAGCGAGGGTCGTGAGACTCTCACTGATCGTGCTCAGATCATGGTCATGATGATGCTCCAGAGACCGGTGGATTTCCCTGTCTTCCAAATGACGTTGCAAAATGAATCCATATGGGCAAGGAAAGGCGTGTTGCACTTCGAAAGACAGAGGCAGGACATGAGCGTCACCAGACAGTAAAAATATGTGTGCCTGGGTCCTGAGCATAACCACCAGGCCCCGTTGTGTATCGTCCTTCCTTGGCTCATGCTCTTTCCTTGCGCTTTCTTTTTCAAAAGAGCTGCGGAAGTCGGTCACCAAGGCGTGGAGGACTGGCTCAGATTCGATGTCAAGGTTGAATGCCCGCTGGATCGCTCCCGCTCGCGACCACACCACGCAGTGCTCCGTCGCGAGAATCTCCTCGTCAACCAAGTCTGACCCATCTTCGTCCCGTACCTGATACGTTGTCCATTTATACAGAGACGGAGACGGATCTGGCGGGAGAATAGACTCAGCCACGAGATAGGACAGCGCAGTAGGCTCACGGAGGCCGAGCGACTGGATCGAAGCCATGTCTCCGGTCCTGCGAACGCAGGTCGGAGGGCATAAGGAAAGGCGCTATTGATTGTGGCAGTAAAGCCATATCCGACCGGGCGCCATCGACACAGAACCCTGGGTCAGGATCTGAACATTCTTCAACGTCTCTCTAGTGCGACGCGCTCTGACGCGACTGAAAGTTGCTCTCCGCATTTTGACTTTCCAACACCACAATTCAGAGAGCCCCTCACCGACTATCAACCTTCCTCAGAGACAACCGTCGCGCCCATTCAAAATCAGCAGCCTTCTGTCGTGGCAATAATGAGGCGCTTCGTGCTCAGGCAGAGGGATGGAATCCAGCTGAGGTCAGCCATCCTTTGTTTGACCTGGCGTCCACCTCGTTTTGACTGACCGACGAGTGGCTAGTTATGAGTTTCCTCAACACGCCTTCGACGCCTGCCTATACCCCCGCCAAGCAACAAATGGCTCAAAAATAATCATTCTCGCTCATGAGGACGGACTCCGTGTGATATGGTACGGGGGAAAGCCATACAAGCAAGCGAGCAACGAGTCAACCGCTCCCAAGGTGAATGGGACGCGGAAAGACGACCCTATGGTCATTGACCTTGACGATGATGATGAGCCAGATCAACCTCAGATCCACAGCACGCCTGTGGAGTTCGAGGATGAAGAGGAGGAAGTTGATCCTTCCGCCCCATATCGGAGTGTCCGGCGATATGTGGATGTTCCATTAGGGACCTCCGCGATGCGAATTGCAGTACCCCATATCCCCCTGGATCTCTCCCAGGCCCCGCCCGATGCCTACCCTCCAGAATATCTCGACAGGATTTTGGTCGCGGCGGCCTGCGCAGACTACTCCATCCAGCTGGTGTCGCTGCCCATCTCACCACCTAGTCCGGCCATAACAGACATCTCGGCCATGGACGTGCAGACGTTGAAACTATTCGGCTCAAATTCGCACCAAGCACTCATCTCAAGCATTGCGATAACTCATTCTCCGGATGTGGTGGAGCAAGATGAGGAAGTTGATGGCCTACCTCCCTCACGCTCACGAAGCAGGGGCCGGACAGCGGGACAGAGTAACGGCGGGCAGTGGTCGTTACTCATCGCCTCGGCTTCGTGCACTGGAACGGGTTTGCTATTAGTGCATCAGATTCCCCTGGCAGATCTGAGGAGTAAACCTCGGAATCCTTCCCATTTGAGGCCGATCAGAAGACAACCCTTTCGCTGCTCGTTGATGGGTGCGAAGCTGTCATTCAACACAACATCATACCCGGCCGAGCGGTACTCAAACCTTCTGATAACCCTGCCTCACGCTTCTTGTGCCAAGGTGTTCCAGGTCTTTCCTCGAGGCCACTCGATTCGCGGACGAAGAGGTTCGACGGCGACAGCCGATTCTGGGTCGAGCACACAATCCCTGAGAGCTTCCAGTATCCGGGATGGCAAGGTTCTGATCACGTTACTCCCTCCATTCGCCGAACAAGACCCTTCGGATCTCATTCAGAGAAGGAAACGAGTATTAGATGCGAAATGGATCGCGGGCGGCCGGGCCATTATCGCACTTCTCGAAGACGGCGAATGGGGCATTTGGGATGTTGAGGCCGTCGGACCCGTGTCCTCTTCTTCCCCTTCCTCTACAAACAAGAACCTCATACGAGGGCAGGGAAATGTGTCCGGCATCCATGGAGGTGCTTTGACCCGGTTCGCCGTCAGATCGAGTGTGTTTCCAGCAGGCGAGGCGGCCATAAAGTCGATCAATAATTCTTCTCATCAACCCACGAGTGGGTCACTGGCGCCCATGACTCCACACTCTCGGAAAGTGCGATCGGAAGGCCTATTTCAAGGCACCAAACATGACGACGGTTCCCTGGCGACTCCCCGTGCTCACGGCGCGATCCACGTCACCGAATTGGCTGCCAGCAAGGCCAACGACGACTCAGCTGTGCTCTCATATGGCGGTGATTATGTCTATATTTCGTCCGTTCTGTCTTTCTGGCGATCCGAAGCAGCCGGTCGAGGTTCACTGGATGCGTCGTTGATCAGTAGACCAAAGCGTCTTCCAACAGTTCGTCTCGGAGGACAACAACCGCACACCATTTTGCTTCTTGGTCAGCCCTCCGGCCTGCGGACAGGCGGCCTCTTCGGCACGACGAATTCCACGCCCGACTTTTTAGTTGCGACCTCCAACCGACTCATTCTCTTCATGGCTCCCCTCACCGAGTCCCCTGCCGATCGTTCCAACGATCAATCCAAGGTGGCCAATCCGCTGGCAACGAACCTCAGTACTGACCAGGTTCTTCTCAATCAAGGCGAGCTGGACGTCGAAGGCATGGACCGGATTCTTGATGGCATGGCTACCAACGGCACGGCCAAAGGGAAGACCATGAGCGTCTTTGGAAAGAGCGTGGGGTTCCGGCTCGATGACGACGTTGACATGTCCTCACCGACTCCTGGCCCGCGCACGAGACGAAAGCTGGTGGCAAGAGGCAGAGCGGCGGACACTCCGAGAAGGTTGTTTACGTGACGTATCGCGATTCCGAACGTTGCCTTCACTTGATCTTCAGCATGATTGGGATTTTGGCGTGAAATGATACCCCTGAGACCAAGGAAGAAAAGTGCCGTCTTTGAATGCTCGAGCTAGTCTGTCAATTGGCTGCCGTGCGATGGCAGGGAGCGGCGCAAGTCATCCGGTTTCTGGGACTAGCCTCCCTCAATGTTCAACGGCATGATTCAATTCCCTGGAGAACAGCAGGACCGCCAACAACGAAATGTCGTGGCCTTTTCAAGAAACCCGTACCTCCCCTTACTCTCTCCTATCTCGCCCCCTTTCTCCTTCTATTCTCCTTCTCTTCTCACCTCAGCCTCACATCCATCCCCACACTTCAGGCACTCGCGATGCAAGGTGGAGCGCAAGGCGAGATCAATACCTTGACAACTGCTCAGTATTCTTCGCGACAGATCAAATGAAACGAGCTCGCATCATCAGCTCTCAAACCCTCCAAAGAGAATCACAAAATTGACCTTTTGTCCCGCACCACTGAGACACCACCTCCCTTTCTTCCATTACTGCTGCTACCACTACCACTCTCCTCCATCCCTATTTCACGAAGCTAATTGCCTGTCTGCCTTCCACGCGCCCTAGACGCCGAGGATGCTCGCAGAGCGGAGACGGACGGGCGCCGCTGGGCAGGTCAGGTTAGCAGTGCCGTGGAATGGCGGTCGTGGTCAAGGTGGCTGTGATGGTGGTGGTGGTTGAGAATGGGAGCATACTACCTTTGTGGTGGGTTAGGGGGGTTCGACATAAGAACATATCACGCAAGCAACCAAATGTGTTAAGCGTTGCGATTCCGCTTGCTTTCATGTTGACTTTTCATCTTTATCTACCCATGTCAACTGCTGGATGACTCTGCTCTAACTCCAACTCAGCTCACCTGACTGTGATTACGTGCCTATCTCCTGACTGAACTGTCCTGGCCGAACGTGTGCACACCGGTGATCTTCAGGTAAATCACTCCAAGTCAAATCAGTCCACAAGGGATTGAGGATAGATAGCATTACAGTGTCAGAGGACACGACCTAAATTTATGACCAGACACAAGCATGGTCTTCCTTACTAGAGACTTTTGTCGCCTGGGAGCTTCCATTTCGTGTGACGATTTGAAGGGAACACAAAGGTGAGCGGCGAGCGAGGGGCATTCTTGCTGCTCAATATGCCATAGCTGCTGCCATCCTTGTCCTCGTCGCTGACGGGCGTGCTCCCTCTACTCGACCTGGGGCCGCTCCTCGGTCAATACCACACGGTCCCTTCTCTGTCGAACGGCTCGTGGGATGACATTCGGCCCTGTTCTTGCGCAGTGCGATACGAGCTCCGAGTGTGCCGGGCCGTGGAGGATGAAGTGGGCAAACGGTACAGGCAAGCCCCCATCCAGTGAAGGCTGCCCAGGGAGAAAGGAGCGTGTGTGTATTCGGCAACAGCGGTCTCTGAAATTGTCATCCCTCCTTGGTCACAAAATTCACCACATCAAATCCCTGGCCGTAGCATTCATCCCAGTCCCAGTCTCTGCTACGGTGGTTTTCCTGTCCGAACGCTATGATCAACGCCTCTCCAACTTTTTCAGCCTCGGTGCCCTCCAGCAATTTCTTCGCTCCCTCTTTTGTCTTGACCGTCGCGCCTTGACCCCAGATGATGTTGTTCTCCGTATCGATGAAAGTTCCAATGTGCCTAAATGTGAGACTAATCCTCTCGCCCTCGAACGCGAGTTCTTGCGATGATTTCTCGGCCGTGGGACGCTTGTCAGGGCGAATCGAGTGCAGCCAGTGCTGATTCGTGTCTTGTCCCAGCATGAAGAGGGAATTATGTGGCAGTGGGAGGCGTTGACTCGTCCTGGAAGCCTCAGGTCCGTCCACCATGGCCGACTTTTTCTTCCTCAGGGTCATCATCCTCTGCGCGCCCAAACTGAAGTTGACGATACTGGATCCTCGAACAATGTCCAGCGTCTTGTCTGAGTGCTCCGAGACATTATCCTCGCCATCACGATACCACTGAATCAAGACATGATTCAGTGGATGACCGGCAACCTCCTCCGCGGCCTTTCGTAGGGTCTCGACGGTGGGGTCGAAGGGTAAGAGCTCGGGCGACTCGTCTGCGGGATGTCGATAGATGGGAACGTCGCGACCATCTTCAGAAACTTGTCCCTGCACCGCGACCAGTCTCGGCACGGCTCCGCTGCGATGGAGCATTGTTTGCCACCCCACATTGGATTTCAACCGGTAAAAGATGGCGCTGGCATCCAACGGCGGCAGAAGGTCCACGACCAGTCGGCAGTCTCCCTCGCCGATCACGTCGTTGGGCCCCAGCACGTCCCGTACAGCTCTCTGGTCCTGCTTCCGCCGTCCACGTCGATTGCGGGAGGGCTTCGGCCGGCGACCGACGTTGTCCAATCTTGCGCCCCCTTGGCCTTCCGACGACGTTTCTCCTCCGTCGCCAAACCGCTCTCGTGCGTGACTATGGGCCATGGGGGTTATGCTGGAAGGAGTAAGTGATCTGTCCGAGGACTCATGCGACCGACGTTGCTTGCGTACCACAGCCTTGTTCTGCTTGCGTTTCAGTTGCTGGTCCGCCGAGGTGCCGCCAGAGACGCAGCGTGAAGATGGCTTGTGGGAAAGTTTGAACGTTCGTTCTGCGCTGAATTCATCATCGAGGTCACTCGTCGACCTCTTCGCCGGTGGGCTCTGCCCGTCCAACACTGGCCGGTGGGAGGGGGTCAATGACTCATCCTTGAGGCCTGACTCCCGATCGCAGGAGGCGACATCTTCTCGAATGTTCGAAGGTATTCCGTCATAGTCAGGAGACACGGTGGAAGCGTCGTCATTTTCTCTGCTTTCAATCGTTGAGATCCAGTCGCTTATGTGTTGGGCGCGTGACAGAGATCCAATCGCCGAAGACGAAGGCATCAAGCTCACCTCAAATTGATGAGTAAAATCGGTCTCGTGGATGACGTCGCCGAGAAGGTCAGCGAGATCGTCCATGAGCTCTTGATAATCAATGCCGTTGGCGCCCATTCCATCGGCCATCTGGCGCATCGCCTCGACGTGACAGAGCTCATCGCTATAGCCCAAGCAGTCTTCGATGATGGTGACTTGCATCCCGTGACGAACGGCATCGAGGACGGTCGCATACACGGAGATATTCGACAGAGAACCGCATATGTAGAGTTGTGTAATCAGCCGGGTGCGCAGGTGGGTCAGCAGCGCTGTGTCTGTAAAGGCCGAATAGTGTGATTTGAGCAGGACCAGGTCATGCCGAGTGTCAATGGCTTCCGCCAGCAGGTCGGGATACTGAATACCATCGGTCCCCGGGAGGCAACATCTGTGCTTCGAGGTAAGGGGAGTAGGCATCAGAAATGCATCCCGACAATAGACCATGTCGCCGAGACCGCCGAGCGGATCGTGGGTGGCGTGAAGACTGCTGCTTTTTGTCTCGCGTTGGTAGAGCAGGTCACCCACGCCCTGATTCTCACCATCGCCCAGGAACGGTCTCGGGAGGATGGAGTAGGTGCCCGTGTCAGGAGAGATCGACGAACGGGGGTGCCTGTACTCGGTCCCGGCCCAGATGACCTCTCCTTTGGTGCGAAACTTGGCCACCAGAGACGGGAGTTTCGACAAGAACGTGTCAACATTGGCGACCGCCAGCTTCCCCGTGGGACTGACAAAATCATTTTGCAAATCGACCAGTAGTAGAGCCTTCTGGGTGTCCAGAGGCAGGCCGTCTGGCACAGAATCAGGAGGGAAAAACATGGTTCGGCGCCCCGACAGTGCGACACATGGTGCGCGGGAGAGGTGTAGAATGACACAGCCGACACCTCAGCCTCCCTCACAGATGGAACGTGGTTGGCAGGAGAAACTCTGAGGCAAGGCAAGGCATCCAGTCTCGTCAGCGTTGACACGACTTTTTCGGCCTCACATCGTCAGTGCCTGGCACCACGATGGACGGACTCGCGGGTGCAGGCCGCTTTGCTCTCAACAAGTAGCACTGTCGTTTCGGCTAGTGGTGTTGCAAGACTCGATCCTGGTCCTAGGGGCGGTGTGTTGCAGCGCCAGCACCGGATCTGGCAAAAGAAAGAAGGCCAGAAGATCCGGCACCGTCCGAACCGGGCAAGAGGGGTCACAACCGGGATAATACGAGACTGACTGGATGATGGGACAAATCTCGTTCCATCAATGATAAGAGCTCGACGGCCGGCCGGCGGCAACAATGAGATAATGGCCAGCACTGGAGAGATGGGGAGAACCGTGGGATGGAAGTCGTGGCAGCAAGTCGGTGTGGACGTCAGTGGGTGTAGGTAAAGGTGGGTATAGTCTTTGATGGGTATGGGTTAGCCAGAGACGCAGCCTGCAGTAGCCTCGGGAGCGGGTGCTGCCACCAACACTGCCCAGGTTCACGTCCTGCTCCGTGCGGTCGTGATACTGTAATCAGCCATCCTGTGATGGCATGGGACGCTGTACGATGATGCACTTCAAGTTGCGTGAGAGTTGATGGCATTGGTGTGGAGAGGACAGGGAGTGGTGGCGGGTGGGGGGGTGGCGCCGCAGACGCGAGGACGGGGACCAGAACCGGAACCGGAGAATGCAGCCCATTTTTGTAACGCTCTCCCCACAACGGACTTGCATCAAAATCATGTTTGCTTTCTTGCTTCTCTCCACACCTCGTGGGACCCAAAATGAGGCACAGTCGAGCAAGATCAGCAGCAAGATCAGCAGCAGATTCGGCATTCGAAACAGGTTTCACAACAGATCCTCTCGAGCCGAGTTTAACCTAGGGCTTCCCGAGGCCCATCAGGAGCCGGAAAGAGCCGTGAAGAGCCGCGGATTTGCCGCTTGGAGTTCGCAGTCCAGGAAGTGCGGCGCAGAAGTCCTAAATGCCCCCCAATATAGGGTCGCGTGCGAGCGGCGGCTAGCTGATCGACGGGGCGACGCTGGAGTCGCAAATCATGGCAATACAAAATACCCACTATTCGGCTACTCTGACATTGTCCCCTTCCATCCTGGTCTCCAGTCACGGATCATTGGTGCTTTGTCATCGTCGAGCCATGTAGCCCATCACCGTCTTAGTCCCTGCTGTGATTCCGAGGCTTCAATCACCGTCGGACAACTTGCAGCGACTCGAAATCCCCGTCTGGGTCTCGAATTCGGTTTCGTCGTTGGTCCTCCTCGGCCTACACGCTGGGGTGGGCACACCTATCTCGCTGATTTCACACCTCTTGTTTCGGGATATGATGCCTAGCGCCCCATGTCGAGGTAAACGGCTCGAGCGGGCGGATGTTACCGCCAGCAAAGACCGGCAGAGTCCGTTGGGCAAGTTCACCGTTGACAAGATGCGGAACCTATTTCCTCGGCAATCCTGCGACCAGTGCCCCTGACCGACTGGCCATCACATATTCGTGTGGTGGACGTTGACCGTGCTAGAGCAGTCACAGACTCCGTTCGTCCATCTGGACCCACGTGAAATTAGGCCTTTCAGCCATTGCGGTACTGTCTCCTAGCAGACACGTGTGCGAGTTCGACTCATCGAGCGGTAGCCTTGGCTGATCAAATGCGGTCAGACGTAGTCGGCCGATCTTGTCGCGGTCCTCCACATGACCTGCACAATCTGCGTGTGCGTTAGACAAACGAACGAAGCTTAGTCGTGGTCGTCTCGGATGTGGTCATATGCAGGCGGGCATTTGCTCGCAATAATTCCTGTTCCATGATGCCCAAAACGCGGGGAAACAATTGATGGCTCCCGAGGACGGCCTCGTCGTCCATTCCTGACACGGATCACTCGGTCTAGGATCATGTCCGCCGGCATATTGTGGGGATAGTCGCCTGAGGTGAGGATAGTGTTGAAGAGTCCTACCCCAAAATCCGGACGGCTTCGGGAGATCTTGGGGAGCCCTCCCGTCTGACCGTCGTTTTGCTGGGGAGACTGAGTAAATTCAAAGCGCCAGTTGGTCATTTTGTTCCTGATGGTGATCGATGTCGTCGACGTTGTCGTCGTCGTCGTCCTCCTCCTCCCAGTGGTCCTATTCCACGCCCAAACCGTGGCCTTTGCGCCTAACCTCCATCAAACAGAAACGGTCCCAACTCGTCCATCGATCAGTCAATCAAGATCACTGTCCTTGTCGTCGTTGTCGTCCTCATCCACCCCCATCGCGGCGTCCATGAGCTCCTTGACCTTGGCCTTGATCTCCTCAACCTTGCTCTCCTTGACCAGGCACGTGTGATCGTCAATCTCCTCGATGATGTACGCGTTGTTGGACTCCCGGTCGATCTTGCGCACCATGGCCATTTGTGGCGGGTCGCACTGGAGGAGCGCGCCTTTTACGGCTCTAGGCATTCTGATTATTTATTCTTCATTTATTCATGTGTCATTTTTGGTTCCCTCTTTTCACCTAATAATAAAGGTCAGGAAAGAATGAGATGAGAAGGTGGAAGGAATGGAATAGAGAAATCGGAGGATCGACCGGAACAACTGTCTTGGCAGACCACTTTGGAAGCCATGATATGGACTTTATGCTAGGTACCACTAAACAAGTTTCCCACTGTTCATCTCCAACAGTCCTAGTTGCCGGAACCAGAAGACACGTACTGGTATTAACGACAGCGGAAGCCTATATGCTCATGCTACAGACCCATTCCCCTCTCCACTGCGGTGTCCTCACCAAAAGTGGCCATCCAGGGATCGTAAGCCTCGTTCGCAAAGATCCTTTCCACCTGTCGCCTTCTGACGCCCACATTACCACCGTCAAAGATGGGCAGCACGATCGCATCATTCAATAAATCCCCGAATGGTCGGGTGCGAGAATATGACGAGACTCCAACGAGGTTGATGGCATCTTGTACGCGCTCAACCGCGCTCTCGGAGCTGAAGATTTTGGCTTCGTAGCAGAGCTCCGATCCGAACGGGGTTCGGCCGAGGGCCTGGACGGCCTTCCAGGTCAGTGCTCGACCGGCCTCGCAGCGAGTTTTGATCTTGATGAGCAGGTCAGCCACACTTTGCTTCTGCAGCATGATCTCCTGGGAGCCCCGTTTGTTTGATTTGGCCCATGCCAGCGCGTGCTCGAACGTCTGCCGCATTATTCCGACCGCCATGGCACTGACGAGTGCTGCCGACGCCGTGAAAGTCATTTCCACGACGTCGGCCCCCTTTCCGGGAGGCGCCAGAAGATTGGTTTGGGGCACTCGTAAATCCTTGAAACGGATATGCGGACCGTTGACAGCCGTATGGCCCACTGTCCGAGGATGCTCCAGGACCGTGTACGCATCTGCGTTGTTGTTGGCCGCTGCAATGTCCTCTCTCGTCACCATGATGATGGCCGTTTGACTTTGGGGATCGGTGGGCGCCGAGCTGGGCTGAGTCGCTGAATCTTCCACGATTCGACAGACGACACATTGCAATTGAGCGCCTCGATCGTCCCATCCAGAACAGTTGGTGGCCCATATCTGTTTCAGGGGCAGGATGTCAGCGCCGGGCAATCCGATTCGTTCGCAGTTCAGCGACAAACTCACCTTCTCTCCATTGATGACATATTCTTCACCATCCAAGGTCGCGACAGTCTGAAGGCCCGATGTGCCAGGCTCAGCAAAGTTGGCACTGCCGTCGGGCTCCGAGAAGACAAAACTTGCAAGCGGCGCTCCGGTCCCTTGGAGGAACGGCTTCAAGAAAGTCTCGTGTTGCTCGGGGCTTCCCGCCATGATCAGCGGTGTCAGGCCCAAACCGGTGCCCAGAATCGCCAGAGAGGCGCTAGTTTCGACAGCATAGAACTCTTCAACCACCAGCGCGGCCTCGATTAATGGCCCTCCCGTCCCGCCGAGAGGGATGGGAATCTGTGCTTTGATCAGCCCTGTGGTGAGTGCTTCCCGATACAGCGGTTCCAGTGATCGAAACCGATCTTCCCATTTGCCATGCGGAGGCCCAAGCGGTTCATACAGGAGACGCGCGGTCTTTAGATGAGTGTTGGCGAAGGAACGCGCACCGTTGCGAATTGCCAGCTGCTTTGGCGACAGCTCAAAATCGATCATATTGACAACTCGCTCTGAAAGTTTTCAAAGTCTCACATGTGGTTTGCTCGACATTGACCTACCTTTTAGTCCGCCACAAACGAATGGGCCTCTAGTCCGTATTGAACTTCAACGGAAAACATCTGACTCAGCACTTGGATTGGAGGTGGTTGACGATTGGATCATGAAGTCGTCTGACCATAACCCTGCCTGTAACTGGACCGACTCCACCAACGTTGGACTGGAGGTAAATCTTCCTGTCAGTTGGCTACGATCAGCCAACCCTCTTCTGGAGGGGAGAACTGGTCTCTCTATTGACTACACTGATGTAATCAACATTGTCGACACAGCACTTCATTCAGCTGGTTGTCGTCCAGCACCTACACATAGCTGCAGCCAACCGTGATCGGCAGATGGTAAGGTCCGTCAGCCAAGCAGCGCTGGTATCGCTTGACACCACTCACATCTCCGTCATGCGCAATCAGTCTCTGGCAACGTACATCATGAACTGCGCACACAAGACGGAGGAGAAGGAGGAGCGCTCTTCCTTTGCTTCACAGCCGAGGTCACCAGGCCCAGTGAGGATGCAGAGTTGAATCTGTATTCCTCACCTCTTTTGATTTCCATTCGTCTGCTCTTCCTCTCAATAGTTTTCAGTCCTTTCTCTACAAGGGAGAGAGGGGATGGGTCACTCGAGGAGCCTACTCTTGGCCTGGCTGGCCTTCCTTTTGGCCCGTGCTTCGGCTGTCGTCCTCAATGTCGACGATCCTCGTGGGTCTCCGCAGGGCACTCTGGCCACCGCTAACCGTGACCAGAATCGGTCCTCGATGCGGTCGCACTCACCGCGTATGGCCTCCAACGGCTCTATAATGGAAACCAGAGCGGCGGCATTCTCGGAAAGTGGCCATACCCTCCATACTACTGGTGGGAGAGTGGCGGTGCTTGGGGAGGCATGATGGAATATTGGCACTACACTGGCGACGCAACCTATGTCAACGTCACCTCTCAGGCTCTCATATCGCAACTGGGTCCTGCTTACGACTTCAACAATCCGGTCGAGGCCTTCAACGAGGGGAATGATGACCAGGCATTCTGGGCGTTCGCCGCCATGTCAGCGGCTGAGTATGCTTTCCCCGAACCGGCTCCACCGATACCGTCCTGGCTCACCATTGTCCAAAATGCATGGCAAGACTATGTGGATCGGTGGGATTATTCGGCCTGCAACGGCGGATTGAAGTGGCAGTTCCATCCTGCCAATGCCGGGTTTGACTACAAAAATAGTATTTCTAACGGCGCATTTTTTCAGCTTTCGGCAAGACTGGCCAGGTTCACCGGAAACCAGACATACCTCGACTGGGCGACCAAGATCTGGGACTGGACTGCGGGCGTCGGCTTGATTGACAATCTGTACAATGTCTTTGACGGAACCGATCAGACGATCAACTGTTCTCAGGTCGACCATCACCAATGGAGTTACAACGTCGGCGTCTTTCTTTACGGAGCGGCCGTCCTGCAGAATTTCACCAACGCGTCTTCGATTTGGGTGACCCGCACTGCTGGCTTGCTCGACGCCACGGCGACCTTTATTTCGCCATTTCGGAATGCGACCGACATTCTCTTCGAGGCCGAATGCGAGCTCGCACTGTCATGCAACGTCGACCAGCTCTCCATGAAGGCGTACATGGCTAGATGGTTGGCCGGCACCTCGCTCATGGCGCCCTTCACGGCCGGTCGAATTGGCACACTGCTCCGAACATCGGCCAATGGTGCTGCTGCCGCCTGTGCAGGCGGTCCCCAGGGCCACAGCTGCGGTTCCAAATGGTACATCAATGCATCTGACGGGACCAGTGGTCTAGGCCAGCAGCTGTGTGCGATGGAGGTCATGTATGCCCTGTTAGTCAACCAGACTCTGCCGCCGACGACATGGGCCAATGTCCACATTTCTCCGGCGCCCTCCCATTTCACGACAGCTTCGACCATGACAGCGTACCTGACCCAAGCCAGTGCAAGCGCCACGGCCCGTCCCCTTTATGACAGCCAAAATGCCGCCGATCAACTCACCAGCACCTTTTGGACGGTCGTCGGAAGTATTCTCGCCGTATTGGCCACGATTGAATGAAGTGAAGGATGTAAACGTGGTGATGAACTCATGATTGACGACCTCGTGATACCCTCGATTCTCCAAGCTTTTGTACAGGAGTTGGGTACCAGCTAGAATCTATGGCAGGGAGAGATCAGTTCTAGTCTTCTGGGCAACTCAAAGACTTGCTATACCTATCAGCCGCTCTTGACCCTTGACGCTGCTTCTGATAGATTGGTCAACATTTGCGCTGGCCTGGGCCCAATGTGATGTGCGGCAAAACTTCGGGCTACACCCTGCGCTGCGGGGACGCTCATCTGATCAGTTTGGTGCTGAGCTTTCGACGTCTCTCTGCTCTTGTGATTCTATCTCGATTGTCGCCTGATTGTTGTCGCCGAGCCATGTGTCCTGCCAGAGCATCATGCTTTTTCCTCCCGGTTACCGCACAGTGCACTATCGATCTGGATGGAAGGGTGTCTGTCGGACGACGGTAGCCATGTAAGTCCCGTTCGCGAGACAAAGGAAGAGAGGAAACATCTCGGTTTCCTTGCGGTTATACCCCCTCTCAAAACGACGAAATAGTACGGGCGCAAACGCTTTTCCCACCCTTGAATAGATTTGGCTGACTCGGAATGGTGGTTGCGGGTTCCCTGCCGTGGGGAATCTGCTCTTCGGTCTTCGCCTTTTCCAGTCCGTCTCTACTTTTCTTGACGGTGTCGTTGTGGTTGATACTCGCGATGGTGGAGTCGGTGAACATAGCACGGACGCAGGTGGAAATAGGAACGGGGAAAGAGGACGAAGAGATTGTGACGGGAGAAAGGATACACTTCAAATACACGACTGTGACCGGGTTCTTTTTGCAGAGCGAGGTGGAGACCGACCCAGCAGATTTTGAGTTTGTGAGTGGTTGGCTTTGATTATAATGTTCTGGTCCTTCTTGCTGCCTGTCCCATTTCTGGAGAGGATGTCGGTGTTGAGAGAAGGGCCAAATGATCGGAGGAGAAACTCCGTGGACTTTGCTGATACGACAGATAGATGCAGACGAATTTCGGCTTGATCGAGCGAGAATACGACACCGACGTCAAATTGCCGGACCGCGGACGAGGGTTGACGAGCTGGCAGCGCTTTGAGCATAAACTCGCAGTGATGAACGCCGGGGCCGGACCGGATGTGTCGTACCGGCTTTTGTTCCTCGGGCGGCATGGAAATGGATATCACAATGTGGCAGAGCAGTATTACGGCGTTGAAGCGTGGGATGTAAGATATATTTCTGGATCTCCCCACCCACCCGACACCTCTGTCACCAGAAGCTTGAAGCACCAGTGTGGACTGGACTGACTTATGCGCCTTTCGGTCGGAAACAGTGTCACTACTCAGTACTCGATGGCGACCCCAACGGGACCATGATTTGGTCCGACGCGCACTTGACGCACGAAGGAGTCCGGCAAGCCCGAGAAGTCAAGGCGTTTTGGCGATCACAAATCGATGAACAGAAGATGGCAACGCCCCAATCTTTCTACGTGAGCCCACTCGACCGAACGCTTCGGACGGCCGAGGAGACGTTTGCAGATCTGGATTTGGGGGATCCGGACCGTGCCAGCCAGAGCAACGATGATGACAAGGACAGAAGGAGAGCGTACCTGCCGGTTGTGAAAGAGCTGCTCCGCGAGACGATGGGCATCCACACATGCGACCGACGCAGCACCAAGTCGTATATCCGCGAGCACTACCCGTCCTACGCGATCGAGACGTCTCTGACCGAGGCCGACGAACTGTGGCTCCCGGACCGGCGCGAAACGAACCCCGTGCTGACGGCACGCCTGCGACGGTTGCTGGACGACGTGGTCGTGCACGACAGCAGCACCTGGATCAGCATGACGGCGCACAGCGGCGCTATTGGCGCCCTGCTACGGGCCGTCGGACACAGGCCCTTTCAGCTGCAGACCGGCGCCGTGATCCCAGTGTTGGTGAGGGTCGAGAAGGCGAGCGAGACCGACGGTAGCGGCAGTGGCAGTGGCAAGACCACCGATCACCAGGCTGTAAACGACGACGAAGGACGACAAGACGAGTGGCACACAAAACCCGAATGCCGCCACGATTTGGACCTTGGTAATATCGGCTGGCAACGATGGGGGAAGGGCCTGAAGGAATTCTTGGAAGAGATAGAAGGTCGTTGAGACTAGGAAAGACACGTACGTTTGGAACTAGATACGGGCTCGGTGGTCTAGATCATGAATGAATGGAAACATATCTCAAAGCATGGAATGGGCGGTTTTGTTGACGCTATTTTACTGGACTTGCCCGTCCTGATAGACTGAAGGGGGAGTGGAAAGCAAGTAGCCAGTCTTGTCCAGGCTTGGACCTGGTATTGGGCCGGGCTCATGTAGCCTTGTCGATTTACCGGTTTCGCTCCTCAAGGATAGACTTCCTGTTTGCTGCTGTAGATTATGGCAGCAACATATAGAGGGGTTCGTATTCCGACCAGGAGAAGAATAAGCACTGTCGCGGCGCCTCTGATTGGGAGCCATTTTGCAATGACTCTAGCAGCTCGTCAGCCGTGTCTGGCTACGATGGGTCGCTCTCGAGCTGAGTCCAGTGGAAATTGAGTCGATATCAATGCGAGCAAGCACCGGCAAGATCTGTCCAGTATTCCCCTTCTCTGCAGCAAGATGTGTGCTCATCGCTGAAGGAGAGAGTGGATGCGGAAAAGATTGAACACCAAAGACCTCGAGGGCCAGAAACTTGCGGATATGTCGATAGGTGATGTGGCATCCACGAGAAGGGACCCACAGAAGGAACCTTTGGGCGGCTGGCAAAGGGGAACCAAGACCCTAGTCGAGTGGCATTCGACCAGTTTCCCGAAAACTTCACCTGGTATCTCCGTTCAACACTCGGTCAGAAATTCCGTCAAGCCGCCGTTGACGAAGAGATTAGTGGGTATAGAAAAGATGCCGGTCAAGATGCCCCGCCCGCACCAACCAGGCCTGAGACGAGACAGAAGAAATAAGAAAGGTCGGGTTCGAAATGAGACTTTCAACGCTAGAGAGGCCTTGACTTCTTCCGAGCCGCCGTCCGAGGTGGAGCAAAAAGAGAGTCTAGTTTCAGGAACGAGAAACACACCTCAAACAGCAGATTGAGCTTCTGAGCGAGGACCCCTATTGCACCCAAGCCGAAGTGCCCATGAAAGCCGCATCTTCTCGGCTCTAGCACACAGTGCAATTGCCTGAATATGCAGGTTGGCATGAAGGCAAAAATAATTCCGTAGCTTTTTTAGCTGCTTTATCACTGACGAATTTCCCCTGGGATCAACCAGGAGTTCACAGGACCGCCAGATGAGTAGTTGTTTCTTGACAATCTTTGGGATGATCTTGATCGATAAACCAGTGTCCTCGGAATAACCACTGCACCTGTGCTCGATGATGGAGAGTGGTAAGCCGTACTCTGGTCCTTGTTCGTCACGTCAGAGAATAAGATCTACCATAGGGTGATCTATACGATATGACAAAAAAGGCATATGACATTGACAGTGTACGTCCCTCTGGAGGTGGATTATTTCATGTGAAGAGAGTTCATGGCGTCTTAACCAGTCATAGAGAATATCGCAGTGGCGGCAAAGGAGCAAATGTGGCAAATCTCTCTCAATAAGGAGGAGGAATCGTTGCTTGACAGCGGGGTCGGCCAATGAATTCAGGCTTTGGTGGCAATTCCAATAGAAAGCCTTTGAGACGAGGCTGAGAGCTGGGCAAGACCGACCAAATGTAAGCAAGAATGAAGGATTGATGAGTGATGAATATGAAGGATGGATGGTGCTGGGTGAGCAGCAGATATGTATACATGCTTTGTTTGGCAAGATGCCCACACAAGTGAGACGTCGTCGTCATCTGATGAATTGACGGTTGCAGAGCGCTGTGATTGGCTGCAATATTCACGACTTCCCAGATGTGACAATTCCCACAGCCAATCAGAACGCTTGAATCATCAGTCGACTGCAGAATGCTTTCAAAACACTGTAGTGATGAGGTGTTTCCCTGAGCCAGCCGGCGGTGTCCAGGCCTGAACATTGCCAACACCAACAGATACCAAGCTCTTTATTTGTCAAGTGCAAAAGTCCTCAACGTTGTCTCGGCAGGTCTGGGTCAATACGGGGGATGGCTGCATTCGTGTCAAAACCATTTTCGTCCATTTTCTGCGCCCTGACTATGCAGGACCTAAACCTGGCCGTGGACATGCAGTCAACCAAAATGTCATTTTATCTGACTCGGTCCAGGCTCGTAGTCATATGTGTGTTGTCATTGAAGAAAGTAAGTAATCAGCAGCACCTAAAAAATCGCGAGATGAAAGCAACGGAAGCGGATACCTCGAAGGTTACGCAAGGCCAGGGGGTGCACCTTGCTCATTCATTCCTCTGCCTCTGCCTGGTTGTACATGTGGCAAAGTCTCTGTCAACATTCAGAAAGTCGTAGCCGTCACGGTTCGAGACATGGATTTTGTCAGACTGCTAACTGAGGCAAGCAGTGCGCCGTCTGGCAGTGTGAGGTCTCTCTGTGTTTAGCTAACAATCTGGCATATAGCATACAAGACTCTAAGCTTGCCTCCTCCAGCACCCAGGGGCATGGGCGGTGAGTATATGAAAGGGTTTGGCCTCGTGCCCCTCCTCCTGAAGCACCCTGCTCCTGTTCCGCCACTGTCGCGGATTGTCGTCATGACAGATTTGCGCAACTCGTCCATGTTTCGGTAGAGGCGCAATATTGTGGTCGTGATTGATGCATTAACGGGAAATGGGGCGTCTTCAACAGCGCTGATATTGCAGCTGGTAGCGTGTCAGAATTGTCTGTTCTTTCTGTTGGCCTTGTGCTGGGTCGACGGGCACCCGCGGTGGACTCTGTCAGTTTGCTCGGTGGTGTCTCCGACCCATTTGATAGAGCCGGTAGACCAGAATGGCGAATCTGGCTCATAGAGGCGAGAATCCGCTCGTTGTCCCTGTGGAGCGAAGTGAAACCCTCATTCAGGGCCTGAGTATTTACCTCCACTCTGCCATCGATTTCCCTGAGATTTTGACTAAGCACCTCGGTATCCCGGTGGATGACCATATGCTCATGTTCCCAAAGGACGTCTCGCAGTTGTTCAACTGCTTGTTGAGAGAGATTCACCGTCAGAACCGCCGGAGGAGGTTGGCACGTGGCAAAGATGAAAAGCAGCATGCGATTCTGCGTGTACTGTGCGAATCGATACCCCCAGGTTGAATGAATGCCAGCAGTATAATAACTGCCGATAAGGGAATGTAGTCGAGCCACGTCATTTTAGCCAGACCTTAGGAAATGGTGTAGAAGAGTATGAGGAGTTTGGTTGAAGAGGTGATGGAAGAAAAGGTTAACGTTGGTGTTTTAATGGTACCAAAAGGGGATATAGCATGCACCAGTGTTTAATCACGTTCATCTGCCCTCTCACGTGGACAACAATCCTACATATTGAAAGTCAGCAATGTCAAGGGTCTGCCGGAGAAATCTTTTGCATAGTTCTTGCAGAAATTCCCGACGTCTAATTAGACTGTTCACCAAGCACCGACCCTGTCTGTGGTGTAATTATGACTCCTTCTTGCCTGGCTCCCCAGTTCCCTCGGCCTTGGTGAGATTAACACCCTTTTCAGCAGTAAAGCGCTGAATAAGGAAATGTCGGTTGCCGATGACGGACCCGCATGAATTGCATAAGTGCCTCTTGAGCCCCGGCCCTCTTTCCTCAAGCAAAGCTACAACTCCTGGTCGGAGTTGTAGTTCCGACAACAACTGCGCTGGCAAGACACTTCTGTAAGAAAAGTCGACTAGCCCATGAGATGGCCAATCAAGTCGTCGAACGCGGCCATCCGCTGCAGGAATCGTCGCTGGACGAAAAATAAGATGGCCGCTGCTATTGACAAATGCGGCGACTTCGACCAGCAAGTATTGGTTCCAGTGATTCAGGACTCGGCGGCTGATACGTCCATGGAGAGACGTTCTTGAAGAGAGGCCGTTTCTTGCAGCCAGTGGATGACGTCGGGAGGTCGGTGGCCGGAGGGGTCGGGAGAACTTCAGCAGCCGACCGAGAAGGGGTGGTAATAGGAGTTCGAGCACATTCCTGTGTGTAGAAACAGGTCAACCTCCGAATTCAGAGTGTTCTCTCTACCAAGACCCTACGCACCTCATCGTCAGAGTTGGGGTCCTTTGTAAGATCTATGAATTATTTGCGCTTGAGGGGAAACAAGAGCTCCTTGACATCTGGAAGCTTGACATCGACATCATCCTCAGTCGTGCCCTTCTGGTGGGCGCCGGGACTTCTGAGGAACCTGGTCGCTGCATAGCCACCATCGTCGAAGGAGTGGTCGACGCTGCACAAGGTGTGGCCACCCGTACGCCTTGGAGACTCCCGCGCCGTCGTCATCATCAGAGTCGTCCGTCATGTCGATTATCTCGTAATGTTACGAGGACGTAGCTGGATGGGCCAACGAGTAGAGCGTTCCTGGGTTCGAAAGTTCAGAGGCCGTCGTGTGAAAAGAGACAAGTGCAAGAATGACTCGCTAGGATTGAAGCCTAGAAGAGCACAACTGGCGACGCGACGCTGCCATGTCGGCCGCCAACTCAGATGCTGTCGTTTTTGAGCGCCTGGCCACACTCGACAAAGCAACAGGTTCTGAGTGCTGTGGCACATCGGATCGGCAAACACGACGAGGTACGAGGTGCATTATATTCCCAGCTGTTCTAGGGCTATGCCCCTCTGTAACAGGACGTAAGTCTGGCCCAGGGCAGTTGGCAACTGGGGTAGGTTTCGGTGTACTTCCGCTGTTCAGGCTCCTCTGTTCTTTGAGCCCTGGTGAAGAAATCCATAGCCCTTGTAGGCGGCCGACTTGGCGATGTTGTGCCTGTGCTGCTGCGAGGCAGTGTGGTGCGCCGGCTAGACATCATGATGACATAGGTCACCTCTGATGAGCTATACGGCGTCTTGGACGTGTGAGGCAGGTTATTGACAAGGCGGGGGAAGCGAATGTAAGCTCAAAGCCTCTCAAAGAGGCGCTTGGACCTTTTCAAGACATACCTTCTTCCCTTTGGCGTCAGTGACGGTAGGCAACCAACCGATGGCGCAAAGATGTCTTCTTGTCTTGCGGCTGAGCCAACTAATCGCGTAGCATAACATGAATTGATTCGTCCATGCTGCGGCAAGACTAATCTGCCTTGAGGTTGAACTGACAATGGCCAATGGCTGCGCAATTGGGCGTCGCTAAGCCATGGGCTTTGGTCCACCTTTATGGGGTCACTAGGTGTTGTGTGGCGCCTGCTACGAATGGACGTGGCAAAATCACCATGCACTGACCTGACAACACTGACACGGCCACTTCAGGACAATTTGCTTTTTCTACCAGATGGCCTGTCTTACTGAACTGCCTCGTGCGCTGAAACAGGTCCTCAGTGAGTGTCTGTTTAGAGTTCGGCAACACCCGCCAAGCGTAACCTACTCCCTTCTACACATCATCAGACCAGGATTAGGGCAGAAAGTAGAGACACAGGCACCGGAGCAGGCAAGATCACAACTCCGAAAGATATCACAAGCCTCTGGAATTCCAGGTGACTAGATCGGTCGCAGGTGCTAACTGGGCTTCTTTTCTTGGGTCTTCCTCCTGTTCCTCCCTCCACGTTTATCCTTGAGGAAAAGTCATGCTGTGAAGTAGAAACCAGAAGTGAAAGTCTCTTGCGAGTGCTGGCAGCGATGTTGTTGTGAACTGGAGTGACGCTATTATGTCGTAGACCACAGGTAACAAAGGCTGAAACTGTCTCATGGACTCATTCAAGGATACCGAATTTAACGATAGAGAGGTCCTGCAATGGGCACATGGTACTATGGTACTGAGCTTGATCCCGATGTCTATAGTTTTCAGTCCTCAGTGCAGGAATACTCACATATTTGCAATCACTCAGTCATATCCCTGCGCTGCGAACAAGTAGTTCCCCTTTCTGCCACACATCTGTAAAGTGGCCAAAAAGCTCACATCGCCTTCTTTATATAGCTGCAAACGTCTCCCATTACGGACATCAGTGGTCATAACCACAAGGTCTTTGAAATGGAAAAACTGAAAAAAGAAAACCAAAAAGATGTCCCTTATCAGTCAAGTTCTGACAGCCAGATAGATGAACCATTGTTTCTAGGAAGCCACTGATTGACTTCTTCGCGCACAATCTCTTCGATCACCCTTGATGCCGGAAAGGAGTCACAGATTGACTTCTTTGCGCACAATCTCTTCGATCACCCTTGATGCCGAAAAGGAACCACAGATTGACATCTGAAATGACCATCTTCTGTGCAATCCGGCGTCGGTGTAGACCTGTTAAAGCTACACATTGAATGGAGTGAAACCTGGCTCCATCGTCTTTCCATCCCAGATTGAGCTGCGGAAAAGATGAACGCTTTTTGAGAGCTTTTGGTCTCCGTCGATACCAATAAACATAGTCGAGAAGACGGAAACTAGTCGATCCAAAGCGGACAACGGAGCCCGGTATTCTGACAGAGAGGGACTCCAGCTCCGGCCGGTTCGTTGGCCGGTCATACTTGCGACTAGCCGGCGGCATAAGTGCTTTTCTGTCTCAGCATCTGTCCGTACTTCCACATTAAGATTGGTGCCGGAAGGCCGAGACCGATCGCAATAAAACCAAGCAAAGAGTTGCCCCAGTTGAGTCCCAGAGCAGAATACATGTATGGGGCAAAAAGAGGAAATGCAAATCCGGCCAAACTGCGGAGCACCGCGGTCGCGCTTACTGCGGAGGCAGCAAAGCGAGTGTAGGCGTCGACGATGTAGGTCTGCGTGCTTTGAAAGCCAACAATGGTCCCCGCCGCGAAAATGGCCGCTCCGATATTGGGCCCGATCCAGTGAGTGTGGTAATAGGCGGTCCAGCCGTAGATGAAAAGACCGATTGGTACCATCATCGCTCCCGGGATCATCAAGGGTACCCGGAACTCTGGTTGGCCAATATTGTTGTTGCGCCTTTTGAGCTTCTTGTAAATTCGGTCACTGATGGGGGCGGCGATTTGGGTGCCTAGGAAATACCCGAGACCCAAGGAGACGTAGTTCAGACCACCGACACCGACTGACTCATGATAGACCTTCTCCCAGACACTGGGGAAAGTCGAGAGGACGAGATACATCAGACCATAGATGTATGCCCTAGGAACTGGGTTAGTGCGTCCTCCGAGACCCCTCGGATCAAGATTCGCTCACATGTACAAAGCAAGGACCTGAATGATGGGTTGAGTACCCAGAAGTCGGAAAGGACGGATAAGATTGGTGCGAAGGATTTTGACCAACGTGCGATCGCTTTTTTCCCATTCGGTCCGAAGTTCCCCATTCCCTGTCTCCTTCCGGAGTCGTTTCGCTTTCATGCCGAGAAGTGTGGGCGGATAGGTCTCTCGCAAGTAAAAAAAGCCGAATGCTTGGATACCGGCATCGACGATGCTGGTCGCCCAAAAGCACCATCTCCAGGTGGTCTATGAAGTCGTCAGTATACCGAGTCGCGAAAGCGATGGCGCCGTCGACAGTGAAAGCAAAACGACGACGGGTCTGGCTTCATACCTTCAAGGCAATGAAGCCTCCGGCAATGGGCCCAACAGCAGGCCCGAGGAGAGGCGCGAGACTGTAGATCGCAATCGCCCGGCCTCTTTCTTCCGCATGAAAGCAGTCGCCGAGCACACCGCCACCCAGGGCGAGCGGGGCACTGCCTCCCAACCCGCTCAGAAAGCGGAAGGCAATCAGCTGGCCTTTGGTCTGGGCAAAGCCGCAGCCGATGTTAAAGGCCAAATAGAACAAATTGGCCAACTGGAGAACAATGACCCGACCGTAGATTTCCGACAAAGGTCCGAGGAACAGTGGTCCGATGGCATAAGCCAGCACGAAAATGGAGAGGACGAGTTGCTCCTCGATCTCCGCTGTGATGCCGAGTTCGCGACTGATGGCCGTCAATGCCGGCGCCACCATGGACGAGCTGACGGGCGAGATGAAGGTGAAGGAAGAGACAATCAGCGTCGCGGCCCATTTTTTCCGGGTCGTCCAGTTTCTCGGATTCTCTGGGTCGTCGGGACCATCCCAGGTCACCTGAACTCATTCCATCAGCCACGGTCTGGCCCTGTCGGAGGAACGAGGCATACCAGAGTCGGGTCTTTCATCGACCTTGCGCTCTTCTCCCGCTCGAGAGCAGCGACTTCGGGGTCGACATCTCGCGAGTCCCGGATGCCAAACCGGACTTCCTCTACCACGCCATCAGGGTTGCTCTCGTCATCCTCCAAGGTCGACATCTCATCGTAGTCGTCGAGAATCGAATCGGCGTGGTAATGGTGAGCACCGTGATCGTCCATAAATTGAGGTGACAAACACTCCGACCCGTTTTCTGGAGATGATTGTGCGCGCACGAGCGGACTCCGCCGCACGCATTCTGCCGCCGTGGGCGAAGTTTGCACTCGGTGTATTTCTGTCGACATACAGGGCTCTGACGGACACATCTGGAGTTCGCTGCCGCGGTAATAATCCTCCAGCGTGCGGGGGTGGGCGAGTCGAGGTTTTTAACGCTTGGAGCATGGTCGAAGATGCTGCGATGTAGGCGGAGATAGTCAACTATCGCCGCTGGGGAATGAACGGTGAACTTGAACAAAAGAACTCTGGGAGCAAGGATGGTTAGCTCGGCCGCAGTAAAATGCCACTCGGAATTCGGCATGCTTTTTGGGTCCTCCATTACACCACCAAGCTGCCGATAGCGGGCCGATGCTCGCAGCTGCAAGTCCTTGCAGGACATTTTGGCTGAAGCCCCTCTTCGCTAGCACCTTGCTTGTGGTCCCAGAGCCAAAGGCGACGGACACTAATGATAATGTGATGACTGGACATACTGCTCCCAGACAACCGGGGCCAAGGGTGGTTTTTCCCCAGACCCAAGCAAAAAGCCACTTCCGTCATAGGGAGTTCAGGAAGACACGTGACACATCACGCTAAAACTGAGACAGGATTGAGCACATTAGACTTTGCCGATCGGCTAAATGTCAACAAATCGGTGCATCAGAAGAATAAGGGTCGGCAAGGGCGGCATCTATTGTTGGCTAACTCGATGTACAATATACCATAACTCTTGTGTCAGGTTCAAGAGGTCAGTCAGGGCTTAGGTGAATCCCAGTTTGGACAGCACGCTCTCTTTCCCTTGGTCCCGAATCTTCCTCTCCACTATATCAAGGCCGGTCATCTTCTTCATGGTTGAGTTCAAGAAACCGTGAGGGAGATAGGTGGCCAACCACAAGAGCCATGCACTTGTTCCCCGCCAGATCTGAGCAGGCGGTGAGCTCCTCGACAGATCCTTTACGACTTGACGGGCCCACACGTTTGCATCCATGAATCCCACCTGGACAAATCCGTCGCGCATTTTCTCTTCGATGGCGTCTTTATCGATCCGATAAATCGACTGCGACGGCAAGGCGTTGGACTGACCTTCTTCTCTGAGATTATCGAAGAAGTGGGACCGCACTGCACCGGTCTTGAGATCAACGACTTTGATGCCAAATGGTTGGAGCTCGAACCGCATGCATTCGGTGAACATGGCGATGGCCGCTTTGGAAGCGCAATAGGGTCCATTCAGAGGCACTCCGAACACGCCGATGGTCGAAGTGTTGTTGACAATCCAGCCTCCGGGCTGAGATCGAAGAAGCAGTGGGAGAAATGCCTGGGTGGTCGTGATAACGGACCAGACGTTGATTTCAAAAAGTTTCTTGACTTCAGGAATCGCAACATCTAGATGGCACATGCTCACGACGTCAGCGGTTCAGGTCGTGCACCAGCGTGGACTTCTCAAGGAGAACGTCCATCGTAGACCCAGGGTGCGGACACGTACCCACCACCGGCATGTTATATCCGGCGCCGGCATTGTTGACGAGCACATCGAGAGAACCTCCGGTCCGTTTGCTCACCTCGGCCACACATTTTTCGACCGATTCATCGGATAGGACATCCAAGACCAACGTTGCGATGCCCAATTCCTTCACATGGGACATCTTCGACGGGTTTCGTGCGGTGGCAAAGACACGATGGCCCTGGTTGTGGAAAGCTATTGCGAGAGCCGCGCCCAGGCCGCCGTCAGAGCAGCCCGTGATGAGAACAGTTCGGGGGGGGGCCATCTCGCAAGAGTGTGACCGGCAACGGTGGAAATATCCTGGCTTCCAGATATCACTCGGAATCCTCCAGTCGTCCACACGGCTGTGGAGAGCAATATTTTCTCATGGCAACAGGACAGAACGAGAGAGCGGCGGGCAGACAAGAGCAAGTTGATATGCTTCGAGACGTCGGGCCATTTTTCATCCGGCACACCACACGGGCTAACATCAACCCGCCATCATTCGCTCTCTGACTTCTTGCAATGCCACGGTTCCTCAATTAGTCAGCGTGGATCTAGGCACCAGCTGTTCTGTGCCTTTCCAGGCGATGGATGCGAGATGGATATTGCCTTGCTCTGTCCAATCTTCGTCCGAGAATAGGGTCTGGACGAGGGTATGAAACGGGTGCGGGTCCGGTTAGGTCGCTTGCCAAGGGCATCGTTATGGTCCATAACCAGGTATCAGAACTTTTGTCTGTTGGCGGCTAGGAGTTGAGTCGGAGTTGAGTACGATGTCAGCCCAAGTCAGGCCAAATCGGGAAAGTGGAGAGGTCTTCGCGACCTGATTTGTTGAGTCGGACAAGGGTCTCTGCGATCCGGCCGAACGAGCGCTTTCTTACTCCCTTCTTCAGAAGATGGTGTCACGTTGTAATGGCTGTCCAGCTTTGACCAGGAACAGAACATGGTGTGGCATGCCGCGTGGATAAAGCTGGGAGCTCGATATGTTTCGTGGCACTGCGTGATCCCAGTAAGACTCCACAACCCGCATGATTGTTGTCGCCGGGCTTCTCAGTGAACGCGGTTTAATTTGCGCTGCTCGAGAGGCCTCGATACCGTCGACCGAAGATGAGGGTCATACTCTTGCACGGACCAGTCAGGCCTGAGATTTGTGGACGATCCCGCGGACTTGGAATGAGCGGAGAGCAAGACAGTGTTACCGCAGAATGATGCCATAGACACTGGCGTCGATAATACCGAGGCTGAAGTCGCGCGCGGACGACGGACGGACCAGTCCATGTTTTATTTTGCGAGCTGCTCACCAGCTCTTAGGACACCTCTGTCGCCGCCACCTCCCTTCCTCCACAGCCATAACGCTTCTGTCGCATAGGCTTTGGCACTCATGTGTCCACCCGGCCGATTTGATTCGCTCATCATGACCTCAATGGGTCTCTCTTTCTCGATGACCGACCATAGCCCTTCTTGCAGCTCACTGCCTCGAGGCCCGAAATCGCCACGGCCGAGTCGGTAGAGCAGCCTGCCCAGCGTCTGATAGGCCATGCAACGTTGGTTGGGAAGCGTCGATCTGGCCAGGATGGCCAGTTCGGGGATGGTGTAGCCGGCGCTGCGTGGCGCTTCACCATGGTGATGCAGACCCTCACTCACGTCGATGTTCAAACTCTCATGGGGCGGAATCAGCCGGCCGGTGAATCCAAAACGCAAGGACGATGGCGTATATGAATCCTTCTCCGGATGATATGGCGAGTCTTCGTCTTCCTCCGACGTGGGGTCCTGAAGCCATGCCAGTGAAGAGGGGTCGTGGGGGGTGTCTGGAAAATAGTGCTGTTTCAACTCGGCCAGAAACGAGGGTGAATTGGGGTCCAGCGGCACGAAGTCGTCTGCGGACCGCGGTGGGACGGGGAAGTGGATGGATGGTGCTGAAGGCGGAGCGGGTGGTTGGCCTTCTCCCGCTCGCGGCCGGATTTCTGTATCCTCTGCGTGTTTTTTGGTGGACCGGTCAGATGGCGAGCTGGGCCATCTGCCCTCGATTGCCTCGGCCGTGTCGCTGGGCCCGCGAGGGTGGTTGTCTTGGTCCTCGTCATCATGTGCTCCGCCCTCACTTGCCTCGGCCGTGTCGCTGGCCCCGCGAGGGTGGTTGTCTTGGTCCTCGTCATCATGTGCTCCGCCCTCACTTGCTTCGGCGGTGTCGCCTGGCCAGCCCGGTTGGCTTTGCTGATCTTCGTCGATATTGGCTCTCCTCAAGAGGCGCTGGATGAAAGCAGGACTCAGATTTCCCATCAGTTCCGCTCGTGCTTGCTCAATGTCCTCGACCGACATGGCCGCAATCCGGCGCGTGTTCTCCTCGCTAATCTCCGCCCGGTCTCTGCTGGCTTGGAGATCCACGCCATATTTCATGCCGAGATGCTGCGCGATGGCTCTGTCGGAAGGCTCCACCGTGGTGGAAATCGTCGTGGGGACATGTTCACCTGGCTTCTGCCTCTGCTTGAAGGTCGCCATCGTGGGGACATGTTCACCGGGCTTCTGCCTCTGCTTGAAGGTCGCCGTCGTGGGGACATGTTCACCGGGCTTCTGCCTCTGCTTGAAGGTCGACACGTTGAGCCGGGGCTTGTGTTCGGGGAAACCTGATCGGGACGATTTGAGAGGGCCCGGGGGGGCAGGGATCCCGTGGCTGTCATCATCATGCTCTTGGATCTCCTTCACGATCGTCAAAGGATGAGAGGCGACCGGCTCCGAATCAGTGACCGGTTTCACGGTGAAGTCATCGGCGTCCAGATCCAGCTCGAATCGCTGACCGCGAATCGCCATCCCGCCGGTGTGGTGCGAAAAGACCTATCTGCACTGATCTGCGCCGGCGCACGGCATGACACTGCAGGGGATTTTATCGCCAAGCGATACATTTAAAGTTGGAGGCTATGCCGGTCGTGGCTAATCCTTCTCCGTCCATTCCACCAATCACCAATATTCCGGATGGTATCTCAGAACGGCGCGCCAAATGATGGTCGTCGCGCGGCTGGAAATAGGAGTGTTTTGTGGATGGTCAGGTCTGGCGAGCCGGGCAACGTGAGCAGAGATGTCCTATGCCATAGCTTGAGATGGTGGCGGCCGTAGAAAACCCGCTGGTAGGAGAGCCATGACCAGAATTCCGGAGACGGCGACCGATCGGAAAGGTTGGTCTTGGAGTCCGAGGGCGTCCACCAAAGAAGCGAGCGAGGGCCCATCCACAGGAAGTCAGGAAACAATCGCAAGGCGGATTCGGACGGTGCCTGAGTTCGCAGCAGAACGACGACTGTGATCATTTGGTCGCCGACCACATGGTTGGACCGCAGGCCAGTCAATATCGACTTGGGCCAGCAAGAGTAGACGCGGGTCCGTCCGCAGGCGACGGTCAAGGGAGTCAGTCAGTCCAGTCCTCAGTCAGTCAGCAGTCGCTTGTCACGTCGCTTTGGACGTGCCCACCGGGAGATTTTTGTGTTCCCACTGGCACTGCTGGCAAAGCAGGCTCCTGCACTCTCTGGGCCGCCATGGTCTGACTGCTTTTGCTTTGTGCTGCTCTTGATATATTATTCCTCTTGGTCCGCCGCTGTCGCTCTCTCCTTTGCCCTTTCTCTTCTCATCTCTCCTGACCGTTCTCACCGTGCTGTGATGGTCCTCTGGCGACCAGAAATGCGCTCGATCGATTTTGATGTTCCTTGCCATTCCCATGCAGGCACTCGGTCTCAAGATTAATCTGCACTAGCTTTCCACTAATCATCCCGACCAACTCAGAGCCGTCCCTGCAGTACAGTTGATGTGTTCTGTGTTCTATCGACGTCCAGGAGTCATCATTTCCTCTTGTGCTGGTCTCGTCCCCAGCTCATCCATCATCAACAACGTTTCTTCATCATCCGGCCATCGCTCATCTCCGTGCTTCGACACCGTTCAAGTCGACGCACACAGAGGCTCGGTGCCACGGTGTCCGAGTCGTTGATGCCGACCGTGGCCGTGGTGGGAGTTGCAGGCGGGTGTGGCCAGGCCTGTTGAGGATGGAGGCCGGAGACGCGAGGAGTTCCTCCAACGACCTGTCTAGCGCGCCAACCAGCGACATTGAAGGACCTTTGGGGGCCCCCCCTTCCTACCAGTCTCCAACAAGCAATCTCGGGGCGCCGCGAGAGGCGACCACCATCACCATCCAACCGATGCACAATCTTGGTGTTGCACCTGCTGGCCATGGCCCCCCTACAGGGACGGCACCAGCCACAGCGGCAGGCGACCGCCAAGACAAAGCGCCCGTTGCCGCGGTCAAGACTCGCAAGCCACGCAAGAAGAAAGATCCAGCCGAGTCGGGCACCGCTCCTGGCCCTGAGAAGAAAGAGAGGGCGCCGCGGAAGCCTCGAGGTGCGTCGGCGGCGGCGGCGGCCTCAGGCAAAAGACGCAAATTAGAGCCGACGGAGAATGGGGGGATCGTGACTCAGAGCACGGCGCCGGCCCCTGATCTGCAATCATCCACGCTGGTGCAGCCGCTGTCCTTCCCCCCGGTGGCCCCCCCAGACGAAAGACGAGAGGAGGCCGCCAAGTATTCCCGAAACGGCTTCTCGATGCATGATGGGCCGATGCGCAACAGTCTGGCGGGGGGCCGGCCCATGTATTCGCAGAACAGCGTGAGCGCTCAACCTCCGCCGTCGAGCCTGAGATCCACGGCCATCTACGACCCTGTCCGGTCGGTCACCATTCAGAGACCGATTGAGCCCACACCGGCCCCGCCGTACACTGCGGCACCATCTCCAACGCCTCCGCGACCGACCTTCCATGCCAGCGCCTCCCCGGCCATCTCCAGCATCATCGACCACCCCGCACCGGCGGTCTATTCGACGTCGACGGCGGCGCCCAGTCACGTGACGACCCCCGAGTTGACCTCCAATGGCGGCCGGGCTGTCCCGCCGTTCCAGGACAGTATGATGCCGTCCACCGTGGAACTGGACACGTCGCCGCCGGATCAGACGACGGCGAAAAAGCCGGCGGCCGTCTCCTCATCCACCAAAAAGCCGTCCTCGGAAGCCACCACGCGGGCCACGTCGCCGAAGCCTTCTCGGGCCAAAGAGCAGTTTCCACCGGCTCCGACGGGGTCGGGCCTTCTTTCATCCAGTTTGTTTGGAGGCGACACCGGCCTCGACACGAGCCAGCACAAAGACGACAAGAGTCCGAATATCGACCTCTACATCGACCTGAAAGATCCCAACAACCGAGTGATCAACTTTGCCCGCATGGCCGAAGAGAAGTACGGCTTCGCCGCTTTATATCCGCGGCAGGCGGCGCAGAGAGACCGGCTGGCCCGGGTCGCCGCCGCGGGCGCCGCGCTCGAACGGTCGGCCTCGGGCAGCAAATTCGGAGGGACGTCCGCTGGCGAAAGCGGAGATGACGACGTCAGCGTGGACATCGACCGAGACTCGGACAACGACGGCGATGTCGCCATGTCCGGCATGAACGGTGCCCAGGAGCCGGGCAACAGTGGCACCGACGCCCCTGGGCCCAAGCGAAGACGACGGAGAAAGATGGAGGAATACGACACGGACGATCCCTTTGTGGATGACAGTGAATTGTTATGGGAAGCTCAAGCCGCCGCCAGCAAGGATGGATTCTTCGTCTATAGCGGTCCTTTAGTCCCCGAGGGCGAGAAGCCCGCCGTGGAGAGGTGCGTTTTGATGCATGACATCGAGGCCGAACGAATACTGACTGACACGTCTTAGGGCCGACGGCACCATTCGACGAGGCCGTGGCAGGGGCCGGGGCGGCGGGCCTGGATCTCGCGGAGGGCGAGGAGGAGCCGCCGCCGCGTCCGAAGGAGGGTCGGGCAGAGGGGGAGGGCCAGGCTCGCGAGGAGGAACGACGACGAGAAAGCCGCGAATCACCAAAGCGGATCGCTTGTTGCGCGAACAGGAGAAGGCAGCAAGGGAGAAGATGGCGCCGATTGCGGCCAAACCCTCTGCATATCCCGGCTAACCCTCGTTGCCACGAAGATGGCCATCGATCGAGGAGGGAGGCAGCAACGAGATGGCGGTGACTGGCAGCACACCCGCATCATGTAGACTACGGCGGCGAATTGTGCATTTCTACGACTGCATGAGAGCTGCAATCAGATCAGGCATCCAATGTCCGTGGACGTCCGTTCAGTGTGGTGTACATAAAGTATATTACCGCACCGACATCGACTCCCCCTAACGTGATCAAGAGGATATCATCACCAGGGTTGTAGGCACTGCATATTCTCCCACGCCGAATCACCAAGTTGGGCGGCCTCTGGTCCCGGCGCGGTAAATGAATGGGAGGGAGGACTGCTGGCACATGTAAATCGGGCGCTCGGCAGAAGTGCCTTTCCAAACGGCCACGGCACTAATCAGACCTCACCTGCCCTCCAAGCCCAACATCAACGGACCTATTAGTGGCGGCCACCGGCAGTGCTGTTGTGATCCCCGTTCAACTGCACCACAGTACGACGTACTGGGAGCAATCGCGGCCAGCATGCGGTTCAAAGAACCACGATTTCAACGTCCACAGCGCCCTTCGATCGCATGCTGATGGGCGACTCCCGCCCCACCTCCGTTTAGGCTGCCCTCGCGAGGGTCGACTCGCCCGCGAGGACGTCCCGAGGTATCCTGGCCCGCCGCCAGCGCCATCATGAACGGCCTGGCGGATTTCTATGGGCAGCCGTACTCCATGGTCGACCCACAACGGGCGATGGACCGGTACCGGCAGAATGAAGATATGGATGCGATGGATACCAGTGGTGGTGGTAGTATAGACGCCAATATCAACATCATGGGTCAACCGCAGACGCTCGACCAGATTATCAATCAGAACAATCAAGAGCTGATGCGGAGGAGGTCAACGACAACGACGACAACGACGGCAATGACGGCAACGACGGCCACAATGGCAATGACGACCACGAGAAGGACGACAACACCACCAGTACCAACACCGAACCCAGCGATATATCAGCGTTCGTTTCGTCCCCAGCCGAACCAGGATCATGTGCGCCGAGCGTCCATGCTGGAATTCAGCTCTTCCATGAACAGTGACTTGGCTGATTTCCAGTTCGATCCGAACCCGGCGCATTCGGTCATGCATGCTCTCCCCATGCAAAAGTCTCTCGACCCGCGACGAGTCCGGTCCCGCGAAGATTTGTCGTTGGATACCCGTTTCTCTCGAATGAATCCGCATTTCGAGCATGGGTCCCATGTCACGTCCTACTCGCCGGTCGTCATGTCGGGCTCGACCGTGGGAATGGAATCATCATCGGGTTTCATGAACCCAGCCATGGATCTCTCGATGGACTTTGACCCCGTCACGGGGAACGTTACGTCGATGGGCATGCAACCTAGCTCGATGGCGGAGCCGATTTTTACGACCTCTCCCATGACACAAAGCTTTCCGCTGACATACCCCGCCTCCATCCATGATCCGGGGGGCGGGGGTGGTGGTGGGAGTTCCAATTCTCAGCCTCCGAGAAACATGGCCAGCATGTCCCAACCGGCGCCGGTCATGCACCCACCATTCGCCCAAAAGCAGCAGATCCGCAGGAACCCTTCGTTGCCTGTTCCGCTGTCGATGAACTCTACCGCCCTTCCCCACAGTCTTCCATCTCCGGCACCGCCGGGCTCCAGGCGACAATCGATGGACGCCGCCCCCCCTCCATTCTCTAATCATGGTACGGTCTCGACGCGCCGGTCGGGCATGGGCACGCTGACGGTGGTGACACAGATTTGAGTGTCGATCAGATGGTGCATATCCCTCCGCTCCCCCCGAATTCTCAACCGCCGTCCACACGATATCACAATGCTTACTCGTCGAGTGGGTTCGACATGTTGGGTGTCTTGGTAAGTGGCCCCCCCGTGGCAACGTGAGCGGTTCTGGGGGGCTGAACCCATTAGATGCGGGTTGCCACCAGGCGAAAGCCTGAGATTAACATCGGTCCCGTGGACTTGTCGTGTTCTTTCGTCGTCTGCGATCTCGAGAAATACGACCTCCCGATCGTGTACTGCTCGGAGATGTTCGAACGTCTGACGGGCTACACGCGGCACGAAATCCTCGGGCGGAACTGTCGTTTCCTTCAGGCGCCCGATGGAAAAGTGCAGTCGGGGGTCAAGCGGAAATACGTGGACGACCGTTCGGTGTTGTATATGAAAAATCAAATCAACAAACGAGCCGAGGCTCAACTCAGCTTAATTAATTACAGGAAAGGCGGCCAACCGTTCATGAACCTCTTAACCATGATCCCCATTCCCTGGGACACGGAAGACTACCGCTTCTACGTCGGCTTCCAAGTCGATCTCGTCGAGCAGCCGAGTTCGGTCTCGGGCAAGAATCCAGGTACGTATGGACCCGGGCGGGAAGAGAGAGGCACGGTCCCCCCCGCTGATCTGGGACCAGACGGGACGTATTCGATCAATTACAACCGAAGTGCGTTGCCGGCCTATGCCTTGCCCCCTCCGCCGGATCCGAGTGCGGGCCTGCAGGACATGGGTCAGACGATCCCGCGGGACGAGGTTTCGCAAGTCTTGAGTACCATTGGCAGCGGTGAGTCGGAGCTGTCCACACGGATCTGGGATAAGGTGCTTTTGGAAAACACCGACGACGTCGTGCACGTGCTGTCCTTGAAAGGCTTATTTTTATACCTGTCGCCGGCCAGTCGGAAAGTTCTGGAGTATGACGCAAGTGAGCTGGTGGGCACGGCCCTGTCCGCCGTCTGCCATCCGAGCGACATCGTGCCGGTGACCCGCGAGCTCAAGGACTCATCTGGCGGAGCACCGGTCAACGTGGTGTATCGGATCCGACGAAAGCACAGCGGATACACGTGGTTCGAAGCGCACGGCGCCCTCCACACCGAGCAAGGCAAAGGCCGAAAATGCATCATCCTGGTCGGGCGGGAACGACCTGTCTACGCGCTGGACCGGAATAAGATCTCGACGGATGGAGGGATCGGCGACAGTGAGCTGTGGACCAAGTTGTCGACCTCGGGCATGTTCTTGTTCGTGTCGTCCCATTCTCGCGCCATGCTGGACCGACTGCCGGAAGATTTGGTGGGCACCAGCATGCAGGCCCTGATGAGGCCCGAGTCCAAGAAGGAGTTTATGCGTTTGCTGGAACTGGCCCGCTGCGGCGAAAAGTCCACGTTCAAGCACGACCTCCAGAACCGGCGTGGCCAGGTCTTGCAAGCGCAGACCACGATTTACCCCGGCGATGCCCGCCCCGGATCAAAGCCGACCTTTTTGCTGGCACAGACGCGACTGCTGAAAATGACGCGGGCTTTGTCGCTCAGTCAGAAGTCGAGCGTGCCCGCGTCGTCCAGGGTCGATGCGGTGGGATCGTCGGCCATGACAAACCACACCGGGGCCGCCCATCGGACGTCACCCACGGCGCTGTTTGGCCAGCAGTCCGTGAGCGGCGATGTCGGTGTGCTGACGCAGGCAGGCATCCACGGGCTGGCCCTGGGGAACCAGGACGAGGCGCTGGCGTCGGAGGACAACATCTTTGACGAGCTCAAGACGACGCGCAGTACCAGTTGGCAGTTTGAGCTCCGGCAAATGGAGCGGCAAAATCGGTTGCTGGCCGAAGAGCTGCAAGGCCTGCTGAGCCGGAAGAAAAAGCGCAAGAGGAGAAAGGGACTCGGCCAGCTGGAGAAGGATTGTGCCAACTGCCACACGCGAGTGACGCCGGAATGGCGGCGAGGGCCCAGCGGCAACCGTGATCTGTGCAACAGTTGCGGCCTGAGATGGGCGAAACAGGTGAGTGTAGGCGGTTTTTTCCTGGACACGGAACGACTGACCAGTGTCCATCCAGAACGGGCGAGTGTCTCCCCGAAAGTATTCGGGTCACAGCGACAAAGGCTCGACCTCGCCGGCCCGGATTTCACCCGGGAATGCCAGTACGAGCACAGCGACTGAGACAACGTTGCAAGATCGGGTGACCGCCACCTCGACCTCTCGACACCCTGCCGTCGACACCGACACCTTACCCGGCACGATGCCACCCAAGATCGACGAGGGTGAGGAGCCTCCGCATCCGACCGTGCTCCCGACTTGAGCGGCCGGCCAGCCGGTGTCTGCCTGTCCTCATATGGCATATACTTAATGACTCTACTAACTCGCTTCCTCACTCACGACGAAGCATTTCGATCAAGTCTGAGGAGCTGATTGCTCTGCCTTTTATGACGTTGCATCTTGTCCGTGCACTCCTCCCACCTGTAGGAGCAATGTCTGCGCGCATCATGCGTGGATAGAGATCAGCATGGGAGGAAAGGAAGGTGGACGTTTGAGTGGCATGATGCACGCTGGGCAGCAGGACATGTCGACCGATAATGGCCACGCGCCTGTTGCGAGAACCAATGTCCCTCCTGGACGTTACCACGCAATCTGCCATGATAGAACGTACCCTGGAAATGCACGTCGGTATCCCACTGACCAGGCGACAGACCACTGATTGGCACCCTCGCACAGCGACCCCCGACTTACTGTCCCGCCACAGTACTCGAGGCCATACCGACTGTACGTAAAAAGAGACAACCAAGAGCGGGAGACAGATAGAACAGCGTGGATGAAGCAGTTCCCCCCCGGCTCGCGGGACACCACACGCCGTCCTAGCGGCATTTCACACTTTGGAGTCGACCATCATTGACTTCTCTCGGTCTGCGTCTGTCCGCGTACCTTATGACCAGTGCTCTGCCGCTGGGGTGCAGGATAGCTACCGTACCATCGTCTGGAGTACTTGTGGCGATCCTGTGATCAGCGTGGACTGTGGTTAATTGATCCCCGAGCGAACTGGTCGCACCTGGCACCCACCAAAACTAGTTCCCTGTTCAATTGTTCACCACCGGCCCACTGTCGCCGCATTTTGCCCTCTCCCTGTTGATCGCTCCTTGATTCCTCAAGGTGGCTTGCCTAGCTGGGACGAGCTGCGTTTCAGAGGAGCCCTGGGTTTGGCGCCCAACGTCTCCACCATGCCTAACTCTCTCACTTCCTTACTTCCGCGAAAGCTGCACACGAGACGGTGTCTTCAGCCCATGGCCGGCTCCACCCATTGCATCGGGGAATTTTCTGCGTCTCTGCCGTTGGCGGCAGACATCAACGGGCCCCCTTGCCGGTGGTACCATCGTTGCCGGGCTGGTGGTCACCCAGCTGGGTCGCGGTCAGGTCCGCCACAGTTACAATGTCGATGGCATGCCTCTCTATGTCAATTCGCATACCACAACATTCCATTCTCAGCGGCTTATTTGAACCCTACTCAGGAAATCGCACATCCCGCGGCCGGGCCTGTTTGCGGTGCCCCAAAACCATGCGAGCCCATTTGCATGGCGTTCATGTCAGTTGGCGCATCCCCGCCGGCATATTTCTTCCTAGTCACCTTTTTCTTGGGCCAGCGTTGCGTCCGTTGCCGGCGGTGGCGCTCACGCCGTTGGTGACTGGGCGCCTCTCCTGGCTTTTCAGCCCTCAACACGCAAATGATAATGAAGAGGTGGGTGCGACTATCATTATTAGGCACCGGCCGAGCTCCAGTTGGTCCCACAACATGGTCATCACCCCTCGGCCCTATTACCGCTTTGCCGTCTCTAACCCCCCCTGGCCGTTCCCATCGTGGGGAGCGTGAACCCTAGGAGAGATGGTGCATCATCGATGTCCTATTTCATTATCACAAAACTCGGCTGTTTGACCTGGAGCCCTATCTTGTCAACCCTGGTCCCGGCCCTGGTCAGCGCTGCGTCCCCTGTCCTCCCAGCCTTTTTCACACGGATACATCAGCAGGACATCTCTGCCCAACGATCAGTCGGATCGTACCCCGTCGAGTCGTGCGACAGTTCGGAACCTCCAATCGAAACAACGGGCACACAATTTTCGCCTATAATCTGCTGCGCATTGCCCTTTCTGCTCGCTTCCTAGACGGCAGTCAATTTTCGTTACCTTGATCCGGTAGACCGCCGGAAATCCAGAGCTTCGGCGATTCGTATCCATATCGCAAGGACCACCACATCTCTTCCCCGGGGCACGCCGTGAATCCGGACGAGCGATCAATATACAAGTAGAATTGCGCAATTGTGCGATTGCGAGCAAAAAAGCTTCTGTCAAATCCCACTGACGTCTGTCTGTGTCCTCGAGTCGTGCCACATTGCGCCACAACAACCGGAGCAGAGGGTTGGGTAGATATCGCAACGGGTCGAACCGTCATCCCCTTGGCAGGAGTCTCGCGACCGTTGTGGCGAGACGAGGACGTTGATGGTCAACGTGGACGCAAGAGGAGAGTTATCTCCACCACCCATGGCCGACAAGATATCCATAACGATTTGTGGCGATGGTGGTTGCGGTACGTCTTCACACTCATATTTCTTGGTCGAAGTGTGCTGCCCCTCGATCGCCTGCCCACCGTTGGGTTCATTTTCGCATTGGCTTTTCATCCGAATGATCATCCGACTGACTCTCGCGGCTAGGCAAATCATCCATCACGCTCCGACTGGTGCGCTCGCAATGGACATCAGAGTACGTTCTCGTCTCGGACGAATGACCCCTCTTTACGTGGCACAGACACTGACTCCGAGGTAGTTATGATCCGACCATCGAGGACTCATACTCGGTCACCCGGATGATCGATGGCCTTAATTACCACCTTTCTCTCACCGACACGGCCGGTCAAGAAGAATACCGCAGCCTGTGGGCGGCCTCCAATCTGCAGTCAGACGCATTCCTGCTCGTGTACGACATCACCAATACCCACTCGCTCCACGGCCTGTCGTGGTTTCTCGACATGATCGACATTGAGGCAGAGAACAGAATCGAAGAAAACAACCGATTGCTCAAAGAGAAGGGTAGTCGGGTCAGAGGCAAGAGGGAAGAAGGATGGAAGTTTCCACCTATCAAGATCATTGCCGGCAACAAGTGTGATCTCAAAGAAGCGAGGGTCGTCAGCAGCAAAACGGGGTGGGAGTGGGCCAGGAGTAAAGGATGTGGGTTCATGGAGACCAGTGCGAGGGAGATGGTCAACATTGAAGAGACTTTTGCCCGTATGTCATCCCCAAACGCCTTCACGGCATCGACATCGTTCCTTTCTCGGCGGCTGCTGACCTATCCACAGTGATTGTACGGCGAGTGGTTGAAATCAGACGGCAGCAAGGAGGCGGAGACGTCTTTCCGCCGCGTGGCCAGGTTGCACCATTCGCGTCCAAAGGCCATGCCCCCAACGTCAGTGGAAGCACAGGATTCTCCATGCCAATCCCGATGCAATCAATGTCGTCCGGTCCAACAACTCTGCCAATCTTGGAGAAGAGTGGATTTGAAGATGATAGCAACGATGTGCCTTGGTGGAAGAAGATCTTTTGTTGCACATCAGGGTGATGAAATATTTCGACACTGGCCGCGAAGAAGGGAGTTTCCGTTCGCTCCCGACTTCGACCGGATTGGACATCTGAACGGAGTCTTTTTATCCGTGGTGGACAGGCGGGCGAAACCCTCTCCTCAGATTATATGCCGCCCATCAACGACGGCACACGTCTGGCGAATGTCGAAGCCACTTTGCCAGATATTGGATCAAGATGCACGTGAGCATCTATTAATTCTGCACTATCAAAGTTGGGATCCTGGCGACCACAGGTTGCAAGGCAAAAACGTGGGGAAGCGTGGTCTCCGTGCCTGGACGGGGTTGTCGAATCGCGGAGCAAAACTAGGGATAACGGTACCAGTATATGCACAGCTAGCTGACAAGGCCTCTCTGGAGCAGAGAAAATTCCTCGTACGAGCCGACCAGATGGAACCAGACTCGAACGGCAGCCATGGAGTCACAAGGGTTGACTCCAAGCACAGGCTTTGTGTGGTCTTGTTCACATGGGCGGACAGCTACAATGGATGTGTACTGGTTATCACATCATATGCCACAATGTGGAATTATGTGAATGTACACTAGTGATCGTAGTATAGATAGTAGAGGACCAATCAGTCAATCAATCATCGATCGGAAATGAGACGAGACGGGCAAAGGCGGGTGAAGAGCCTTCTAGAGATTAAATCGAGTGGCCTTTTCCCTTTGACCTTGATCAAGCGGTTACTGTAGGCTCTGATCTCTTACTCATTTTCACGTCAAGCGAACGAGACAAATGAGGAGAAAGTAGTATTGTGTAGTGTACAACCAAACATCCCCCATCCCACACCAAATAGAGTCAAGTTCATACATGCTAACGCCAGTCAGGCTGAGCCTTCACGTCAATGATGGTCCGAATCTTCTACATCTCTGCTTGTGTCCCTCTCTTTGCTTGAGCGGAGAAAATGCTAAATACTAGGCGCATCACGGTTAGCAGGCGGAACAGAGAGAGAAAGAGAGACTCACTAAATTTCAATCGGGCTGATCTGATCAAATGGGAACAGCCAGTTTCCTCCGGCCTCGACCTTTTCCAGCCTGCCAGCATTGTTAGCAAATATGCCGATCTAGCTAGAAAATCAATCTCAAAGGGAATCTGCTGCCCACTCACCAATCGTATGGCCACAATACCAAATGGCCCTGGACACAGCCGAGCAGTTCCTCCGCGTCTTCGGAGCTCAATATGTCATCTGAAGCGCTGAATTCTCTTCTGCTACTCCTTGTCGCGGCTCGCCGACGCGTCTTGGGAGCTGCAGCGGTCGACACCGTCGCAGCACCGTTGGGCGGCGACGGGTCCGAGGAACCAACAGCTTGACCGCAGGTGCTGGGAGGCGTCGCCTTTTCCTTCTCCACGGCCGTCGAACTGCTGGGACTACTCGTTGCTCGCTCCGTGTTCTCTTCATCATCGGTCGCCGTGGCGTCGTCATGGTGCAAGATCTGACCCTCGGGCACCGGTGCCAGCCCAGCCTTCTCATCGACGAGAGATTCGTGCTGGTGAAGGCTAGCTTTCTTCTGTCTCTCTGCCTGCGCCTGATTGGCCTCCGCGGCCCAGAGTCGCAATTTCTCTTTCTCGGGATCAGTTGTGGCTTCCGGGCCTTTCTCACCCCGGGCACCCATGACCTTGTCTTTCAGGTCGCTGGTCTTTTTCTCGATGTCGGCCGGTACCTGGATCAGGGCTTTGATCTGCGCACCGGCAGCCTGCGACCCCGCGCCGGGAGGGCCACTCTTGGAAGCCGCTCCCGTTCGAGCTGGATGCGGGCCCTTGTCATCCGTGGGAAGATCATTGCCCTGCATTTGATTGAATCGCTGCTCGTATGCCAAGTACTGGTGATATTCGTTCCAGTCCCGAACCAGATTGTCGGGCATACACCGGAAGACGGTGCGATAGATTTTGGTATTGTCCTCGGCCACGGCGTGCCAGATATCGTACAGGAAGGCATCATGGATCGGGTCGCTCATGCAGTCCGGGTCGACGAGCGGTCGCTTAATCTCGCTCATCAACGGATGGCGACGACGACCGGTGTCTTTCGGTGTAGCTCTTGCCAGCGATGGACCGCCAATGTCGGTGTCGTCTTCCAACGGCAGAGCAGGAAGTTGCGACAACATGGGCAGACCGAGCAGCTCCGTATTCATGCGGCTGACGAGAGGCTTGGGCGGCAACGGTGGATTCAGTGTTTCCGGCTTCGGCATCCCCGTAGTTTCACCACGCTTTCGAGGGCTCTGCAACGGTGCCTTCCCCTCGGTATCAAGATTGGCGATCAGCACTTCCTTGTTGTCCTTCACCACGGTCGTATCCCTGCCCACGCCATAGCCAGAGTCTTCAATCTCGGTCATATGATCCAATCCATGACCTTGGACATCTTGTCGGTGCGTCGCATTACCGGTGACACGAGGATCTTCAGTCAGCTTCCGATTGGCCTTGAGGTTCGGGTTGTCTGCCTGCTCCCAGTCCACATCGTGATTGAAACTCCGCAACTCTTCCGATCGTTGCAGCAATTCTTCCCGTATTTCTGGTGCGCGTCTGTCGAGAGGACTGATCGTGGCTGACATCGGATTGCTCCAATCTTCAAAAGCGTAGCCTTGTGCGGCGAGCTCAGACTTGCGGTGTTCGGCTTCCGTGACCTGGGCATCTTCCATGATCTTGTCGACATCCAAACCCAGGTGTTCGCGCATCAATCGCATCCGAAGCGTATGGGGGAATCGTCCGACCTGGTACGGTTTGCCGTTCATGCGTGACCAGAGCGTGTCCGTATCACGGACGACGGCGGCGCACTCTGAGTCCCGGTTGCCGAGCAGAGAACGCTCGTTGATGTTGGCCGATCCGATGATGGCGACGCGGTCGTCCACGACCATACATTTGGCGTGGATGTAGAGCTGTTCGGTGACCAGCGACCTTCGTGGCCCAATCCTGCCCCACTGGCGCAGGCTGTAGAATTGGACGTAGTCCTCGGGCTCGATCCCGAGACTTCGGAGTCGGCCAAAGATCGAAGACTCTCCTCGACAGATGCTGCGATACTGGTACTGCATGATCAACCGGACACTGGTGCCGCCTTCTTGCTCGACCGTGTTCTGGAACCCCGGGATGAGGGGGATGATGATACAGGCTCGCCAGGGATCATCGTTCTTGCTGGCCCGCGTGATGCGCTCGACCAGGGCGTCACCAATCTTGTTGTGGACAATGACGCCTTCGGTCTCGCAACTCGAAATGAAGAATTGGTTCTCGATGTAGACAAAGTGTTCGGACTCCTCGATGAGTTTGATGTAAGCATTCATGATGCTGTGCTCAGTTTTCTCCGGAGTACCCAACGACCAAGGCCCTGCCGAGCGGAGAATCTGGACTTCGCAGGTCCCATCCAGTCCCAGAGCTTCCAGATCGGCCGGGTTGAAGTCGGGAGGGGGCAACAAGAAGGGAGTCGGACGGGTGGGCTTTCGTTGTCGGAGAATGTAATTCCATCGTTGCACAAAATGTCTCGTGAGATCGCGAGCCGGCTGTCCCACGACTTGCATCGAGATGTCATGCCAGGGCATTCTGCACACTCGCTGTCGGTCGTACATTTCTTCGTACGGTTTATTCAATGCGTAGAAGTCCTGGATGCGTGGGTTGGAATAATCTTTGCCGGGCCATAACTGGCAGTGATCCGCATCCTTGGGGTGATCACTGGGCTCAAACCCTGTCGGCTTGTCGTCCACCAGGGGATGCTGAGGCGTGTCCCAGCGGCCAAAGCACAAATCGACCCCTCCCACGAAGGCCAGGGTGTGGTCGACGATACAGATCTTTTCGTGGTGCGCCCAGAAAAACGTGTTCTGCCGGAACTGGTTCGGTGATCTCTGGACGAAGATGTTGGGGTGAAGGTCCAGCAACGAAAACTTGGTGTACTGCGAGTCGATCGGGATGGCCGACTCGATGTTGCGATAGACGATGACAAAAATCTTGACCCCTTCCTCCGCTTTCCTCTTGAGGAGTCGATCGAGCCGCCATTTTTGACTGATGGCCGGCGGTCGCCGCATGTAAAGCTCAGGACTTAACCACCAGTCATGAATGTAGATGACGTCTTTGGCTTGATTCAGTGCGCGCGACACCACCCACATGTGGTCGCGTCCATCCACCAGCCACTGGGCAAAACAGTTTGGCCGAACGGGCGCGAAGCTGTCAAACCGGTTCGTCCGGGCCCACGGGGATGCCGCGATCATCAGGCGGATGGATTCTTCAAACTGATGCAATTGCCGTTCATTCCTCGCCAAGAGCTTCAATTTTCGTTCCGAATTGACGAGCTTCAGCCGATGGTGTTGGGGATGCTTTGCAGACTCCCGCGCCGCCTCCGCCAGCTCTTGGGCCCTGGTCTGGTCCCTCGACCGTTGCTTCGAGGATTGGATGGCAAAGTCGGCATCGAAGAGGAAGACATCGTAAATGTGCATTTCTTCCGGCGAGTCCACGCACACCACGTAACTGTGCCGGACCAAAAACCACTTGGGTGAGTGCCGACGGGTGACGTTGGCCGGTGTCAACGCTTTGCGGAAATCAAGGCCTTTGGCGGACTGGATGAGCAAGTAGCCTTCTTTCCCGTGATAGCTCCCTTCGGCCGCCAGACGCATTCCCAGGGCGGAGACCTCCAAGAATTTGCACAGTCTGTTGCTCTCGGGTCGAAATAACATGAATTTGATCATTTTTTGAAGATAGTGCTCCAGGCTTTTCCGCTGTCTTTCCGCATATCTCGTGTCACGTTTGCCAGCAGCCCCTGTCATGGTCATGTCGTGAAATCCACCGATGCCGGTCCTTTGGCGGCCGAGGCCAAAGGACGACCGGTGTTGGATTCTGGGCGCGGGTCTCTCATTGTCGGTGACGGGTGCCGACTCTTGCTCGTCGTTGTTGTTGCCGTGGTTGACCGGATTATGCTCATCTTCCTCTTCCTCCTCGTCATCGAGTCCTCGAAATGATTTGAGATAGGGAAAGGCACTTCGTGGAAACTTGGGCATCTGTTTGCCACTATCGCCGCCTCGCCCCTTCAGCTTTTCTGAGCTGTAGTGAAGTTTGTATTTGAGATGCAAGTTGGCAAAGTCGCGCAACGATCGTTTCACCACCCACCTCATCCGATTGATCCCATTGCCATATTCGAGCTCGATTCGAAAGATGAGGTGGCGATCGCTCTGAGTGCTGACATCCGTCTCTTTGTATTTGTCGACTTCACTGTCCGTGATCTGGACCTTGAGCTGCTCTAAGAGAACAGGAATCCTCCTGTTGTTGTGCTCGTCTCGTTGGAACATGCTCGCGAGGATGAGCGCAGCAGGCGTGCCTGCGGCCAACTCAGCCATCAGCTCTGCTGATTTCTCGTGATCTGGCGTTCGTTCTTTCTTCCGGCTTTGACCCAAAAGGCGCAAGCTATTTTTGAGCTGCCTCCATTTGGCGGCACTCAAGGTCGAACCCCGTTCCGCCATCATCTTCCGCCGCGATGTCTTCGGCGTCTGGCCATCGGCGGCGGGAGCTCCTGCTTCGCGAGACCACACGGGATGGGAGAAGTTCAGCGAGGTCAACGTTCGCCTCCCTTCACGGCCGTCCGGAGCGCCTTCACTGATCTTCCGCTGGCTGGCATAGCTCAGCCCGCGAAGAGGATGGCGCGGGGTCCAAGCGGTCGCTTGCCGTTCCAGATGGTGGCGCCCTTCGTCTTCGGACATGCCTTGTCGACCGTGATGCGCCATGTCGGTCTCTGTTGCCCTCCTGACGAGCCTCTGCGGTCTGTCTAGGTCCGCATGCACGGGTGCACTCCCAAAGCCCGAGCGCAGAAGGCTGTGAGGAGACGAGGGCGCCGTTTCAATCTCGTCAAATCGACGCACTTTCCGACGGCGTTTGCGTGGAATTTCCAGCTCACGGACCCCTTCGGCTGCACTCTCCTCCGCATCGGCATCGTCGGCATCGCTGTCCTCTTCGACCGTGGCATGGAGTCCTGGCTCACTGCGGATCGAGGAGAAGTGTCCGCCAAAATCTTTTCCGTCGAGTGATCGCGCCCCGAGCGAAATTCCGCTGGGAGACCTGCTATGGCTCAAGCCTTGAGAATTTGCGAGTGCCTTCAGCTTCGAATACAGTGATTGAACTCGAGTCTGGTCTCCCCTCTCTGCATTGTCTGCCGGTGGCGTACTTTGGCCACCGCCATATCCATCGACCTCCTGTGTGTCACGAGAGAACTGCACACTCTTCCGTCTCGGTGTCGGTGTCGCTGCTCCGTTGAGCGTGCTGTCCGCCTCTGTCGGCTCTCTCACCAACGGTGATGGTGACTGATCATTTGTTCTTCCCGCCGTGAGACGCGGCCCATGCCCCATGGAACTCTTCAACGCGGCAGAAGCCCTCGAAGTGGTGGAAAGAGGGGTCAATTTGTCCGGTGATCCATCTCTCGGTGTCCGTGCTGGCGGAGTAGCCGCCATGCTGGATGTGTCCAGGCCTGGTCGAGGTGTTGGCCACAATGTGGAGTCGGCCGTCCCGTTCACCTTGAGAGCAGGCGCGGTCGGCTGAAGGTGGGAGCTCTTGAATTCATTGCCTGATATTTCCAAATCTGTGCCGCCTGTACCTTCGCCCATCTCTGACGCGCCAGCCATCACGCTGGTTGGGCCGCCGGAGAGGATTGGGACCGGCGAACACGGATCAGATCCCGTGCCGGCGGCAAGTTCTTATCATAACAAACAAGTCATTCTTCAACGGCGCTCCCCGTCTCGATTCAAAGCTGGCGTTCGATCGTCGAGGCAATGGGGCGACCAAGGACTGTGGCGGACACAGGTCGACTCGCAAGGAGGACTCGGAAATTTCGTGGTCTTTGGGAGAATCTTCAGTTCTCCGACTCTCTCAGTCTAGTGCTATAGGAAGCAACAGCGGCGAGTATACCACAGGTGGTGGTGGTTCTATTTATTCCTCGCAGCTGCTTCAGAGTGGAGAGATCACCCTCATCGAATCGGAGGTCGCCTGGGGCGAGGCCAAGGCCATCCCCCACAGGAATGGACCACCCACACGTTCCAGGTCTATTGGTTGGCTCTTTTCACCGCATGAACTTTCAACATTTGCAAAGTCATTTGGACCATGGTCACATTCAGCTGATCGATTTGGTCCACCACTAGGAATGGTATCTCAGATCACAAGTCAGCGAAGCTTGACCTTATGCTTGGTCATCATAGTGCTGCCACCAAACCCCCATGCACGCTGCCACGACAAGATCACACATCTTCAAGCCTTCATCTTGGATGATCAGTTTGCCGAGCTTGGCACTCTTGCCTTTGAAGCCTCCACCAGCCTTTTCACGGCCCAGATCGACCAGATTCACGCGACCGTGTTCATCGGCCTCGTCGGCGGAACTGTAGGATGAATCGAGTGTCGAGGTTGGCGGAGCCTGCTCTTGTGGAGACCGCTGAGTCAGGCTTTTGTGCCCGAAATGCTGTAAGCTCCGCCTCCAGCGGTCTTTCCCGAACGCGCCCGTGGAATGGAGCATTGGTGACGTTTGTGACGAATCTGATTCCTCATTTCCTTGCTTATGGGGGGAGTCTCTGGATCGCAGTGCAGACCATGGCAGATTGAATCGCACTTCGGCAACATCCACGGGCGTCCCACTCCCATGAAGCCCGGCAGGTGACAGGGAATGCCGGCATCGAAGGGTCCTGCCATCGACTCCATTAGAAAAGATGCAAACCCCTTGCCAAGGGGATATGAAAAAATATGCTTGACGGGCCCTTTTCGAGCTTGAAGTGCCCCAGCTGGACCGGATGTCAAGAGAATTGTGTCGGCGATGCCCTGTCGATTCTTTCTCCCCCGCGGGTAACGGTCGGAATGAAACGGTCCTCCTGAAGACATCGCTCGTCGCGCTTGTCGTGGGAGAGAGGAGGTCCGATGACTCATTCCAAGTTGGGGCAGTCTGAGCATCTGCACCAGCTATATCCTGGCCGGAAATCTTCATAGGTTGGGTAAACCTGCCATAGCCTGGCGAAGCGAGTTCAATGTTGACGCTCCGAAGAGAGGATCCCACGTCAGCGACCCGATGGATGATGATGGTTCCCACGTTCCATTGGCTTCCCGATGACGGGTCTCGACGGATGAGAGTGATGCGCACTGCCGCAGCCTCGTGGGAACTGTCCGGTCTGTGGTGAGGATCGGGGGGGAAATCCAACCTTTTCTGCCCACGCTCTCCGTCCCCCATTGGATAGGCCGTCTTGTGGTTACCTTGGTGGTCGGCAGACTGCGGAGACCAAGGCATAGATTTCGTCCTGGGAGCCGACCACGGCCGATGCGATTCCGGCTCGTCCACAGAACTGGCCACGGATCCCAAGCCCAACGGGGCCGAGTCATCCAACCCGCGCCGTGACGGGAGCGGCCTCGCGCCCACGGGTTTCCTTGGGCGGCCCATTTCGTTCTGTGGACCTCCAGTCGGAGTCAATCTCAAATTGCAGCCCCTCGCGGCGTGCCGTGCGGCCTGACTCGCATCTTGACCTCCAGCCACAGGAGGCTGATAGTGCGGATAACTCTTTGGTGGCACGGGGGGCCGTTGAGAGGCCGGATAATTGGCGTAGGGGGTCGGAGGAAGGAGCTTTCCTGGTATCGGCTGCGTCTCGCCTGTTAGCTCTTCTTGTATCTTGGCCGCCTCGAGGGAATGCCTCAGGTCTTCGTCCTCTGGCCTTTCTACATGGAGAAAGTACAGGCTCGATTGAACGCCGTCAAGGCTGATAGACGCCTTGGTCGGAGGCTTCAGCGGCGTGAGAAATACATCTACCCGGTTCAATGATCATGATCCTCCTTCTCCGGAGCGGTCGGCTCACCTTTGCTCCCCGGTACTCGCACGATGTAGAGGACAAGAGGGTTATGGCATTCGTGGGTGGGGTTGCGAGGGTATTGTGGAGGATTCGCCAGCAAAGCGTTCAGCGAGGAGATAGACTGTGCCGGCACAGGAGAACTCATGGGCAGTTTCGGGGAAATTGCGCGGGAAAGGAGCAAAGTATCGACCGTCGATAACTCCTCAGTTGCAGCGGCAGCGCATTCAATCGGGTGTGGTGCTGGGTAAAGTACATTCTCGTAAAATGTTGGTGCCTGTCCTGGGTCCACCGACCGAGACACGAAACTGCTGCCGGACGCCGCAAAGGGTGCCCGTGCTGTCCTGCTCGCTAATCCATTGCTTGAAATAACGAGCTTTGGTGGATCGAGCAAAACGATGCGCAGCTGCTAAAGATCGCATAAGACGGAGGGAGTAACAGGGCTTTGGCTGGCCGCAGGTTTCCCCCCAACTTTCAGCGGAGATTTCTGGGCAAGCCACGATCTCGCGCACCACTCCACATAACGGTCAGAACGGCCAACGCCACGATCCTGGCTGGCGTCATTCCAGACAGGGGGTCCAACCTGGTGCAATGTTGACCGCAGGAGGCCTGTAGAGTCCGGTGAGCGGACGAGATAAGGACGTCACATACTCCCACTCTTCTGTCTTCTTGACTGCTCACAAAGTGATGCGCATCTTCAGGTATCCAGCTTCGCAGCCTCGCGGTTTGACCAGCAGAGCTGCGTCTATGCTGTGAAATAAGCAGCATTCCCACCTTTGTGCCAACATTGCTTCACACTTTGCTCGCGAGTTTAGATTGCATTAACGATGCTTAGCGCTGATGGCAGCGCCATGGCGTCCGATCCAGGACAGCCCGTCACGGACGAGAAAGCACATTCAGAACAAATACAAGGTTTGCCGTCCAGTCTGGACATAACAACATCTAAAAAGATCCTGAGAACGTGCCCATCATTGATCATGCCGCCGAGGCACGCCTGGTACGCAAGCTCGACTTTTCCATTGTCCCGTACGTCATGCTGTACCTTTTTTTCTTTTCTGGGCCGAGTCAACATCGGAAATGCTCGACTGTACGGAATGGGAGACCTCGGATCTCAGTACCAAACAGCAGTATCGTTGCTTTTCGTGTCGTATATTTTGTGCGAGCTGCCATCAAATCTGGTGCTCAAGTCTCGGACCATCTCGATGGGTCTCGTTTATCACCACCAGCGGGGCGATTGCCGTCTCATATTGGGTGCATTGGAAGCTGGATTATTTCCCAAAATGACAATCTACCACCCTTTTCTACACCAAGAAAGAGATCACCCTGTGCCTTTGTTATCTCTTTGTGTCTGCGGCCATTGCGGGGAGCGTTGGCGGCCTGCTGGCGTACGGAATCGGCTTCATGGACCGGGTGGACGGGCAACGAGGGTGGCGATGGATCATGATCATCGAAGGATTACCTACCTTTGTGCTGGGAATTGCGGTATGGTTCTGGCTGGCTGACGAGCCCGAGACGGCCTACTACCTCTCGCGAGAGGAGAAAGACCCGATGATGCATCACAAGAAGCATCAAATCAACCACCCCCCCTCGACCGATCTCCTACACAGAGGACACCTTCAAGCTCTGAAGGACTGGAAAGTCTGGATGTCTGGATGTTTTGCGCGGGCCAATTTGGAGCCGACACCATGCTGTATGGATATTCCACCTTCTTGCCCACCATCAAAGGCTTGGGGACCTGGACCATAGCCCAAACACAGACATTGACCGTGCCCTGTTACGCGTTGAGCGCCATAACATATTTGACCACGGCCAAAATCTCCGACCGGACACAGCTGCGTGGACTGTGCACGGTGATCTGGTGCGCCGTCAGTGTGGTGGGTTACGGCATCCTGATGGCGAATGTCAGCTCAGGAGTTCACTACTTTGCCTGCTTCCTCGTTGCCGGAGGCCTGGACGTCGCAGTCGGAATCCCGTTAGCATGGCTACCGTCAAGTGAGTTTTCCGGTCTGTTGGTGTTGAATTCATGCCTCTTTGCCGTCAGCCACCTGTCTCTCGGCTGGGCGGAAGAGAGGGAAAAGGGGATGAGAGGGTCACCTTCATTGACTTGTCGAGACCAGCCGCGACATGGCAAGCGGGTCACGGCCAGCGGTCTCCAGCTGACCGCCGGAAACGCGGCTGGTATCATGGCCTATGTGAGTTGCTCAAGTCTTTGTCCGGAGTGGAGACCTGGTGCATGACATGGACGCTGACCCAATCTGCCGCTGTACAAGACCAACGAAGCAGCTCGATATGTTCGCGGCCATGCCATGGAAGGCGTCATCTATATCTTCATGTCTCTCTATTTCATCAGACGCAACAGACGACGGCAGGCCCGACATGAAGACGGCACGACAGCGGAAAGACAGAGGAGGAGATTGCCGAGATGGGAGATGAAACCCACGGTTCATGTTTACGTACCCACCAACGAATGAGCATGTGCAATCGATTCCAGTCTCGGGTCTGCCTCAAGGCTGCCCTCAGGAGTGTCGCGGTTGGTGGTCGGATCGTGGTGCTTCTCTGAGCCTGTTGAACCAACCGGTCTGTGGTTACTGCCTTGTTTTGAGCCCGCGGCCATGGTGGTCTTCCCTCCAGTGACGTGGCATAGAAGACATGTTGGCAATAGGCACCCGGCTTGGTGTAATTGGCTGCTCTGGAGATGGAACGACGTTCCCGTCACCGCCAGGTGCTGCAGGCAACCTTTCTTCTCCACGACCCAGCCCCAGCCCAGCCTCGCTCTCCTCTCATACGTGGACCGTGGGCATTTTTGCTGACGGAGCTGTGAGCCTGGATATGCCTTGCTGATGCCACCGCTTGGTGGGTGCCTGACTCTAGCGGCAAATGAATATCGCCGGGCAAGAGGGCAAATGGCATGCTGTGCCTTTCTGTAGGCCACAATCCTTCGACATCCAAGATTCCCACTTGCTCCACCTGCATTCCGTGGGCCATGGATCGCCAACCAAGGACCGCGATCTCGATCACGAGTTTCGGCCCTAGAGCAGGAGATTGGAGACCATCGCCCCATACTTTGGGACCCGGCTTGCTCTCCTCCACCCGTGATTCGACCCGACTGCATCGGGCCCTCGCAGCACTTCTCGCCAGTGGCCGGCATTGGCTGGGGCTTGCAGCCATCTCCTTTGGTCTGTGACTAGATCGACTCTAGACGCCCCCTGAGGGACACGAGGCGAAGACAGTAGGAGGCCACCACGCCGCCCTCAACGCCCTAGAAAGTCCCCCCCTCGTCCCTCCCCCAGCAGGTTGAGTCGAGACGAGCTCTATTCTAACATTTATCTCGTCATCAGGCCCCTTCTATCTAACAGATTAAACTCGAATCTTCGCTCCCTCCTCTCTCAGCATCACCGACTCATTCCCCGACTGCGATTCCTGCCCGACCGTTTTCCTGCTGGCCCGCCTGTCAACGACCATCGCTTTCGTTTTCCTCCACCCGCCGCGACTGGGCTGGCCACCACACCCCAGAAAGATTGCCCAACCCTGGCGCCGTCCGGCTCGCCTGCTTGGTTCGACGCCCCTCCGCCAACTAGGCCGCTCCATCCGTCCACACTGACCCGGTGCCGAAAGCTAAGTGTGTGGGCTCCGGCTCGCGACGTGCCCCGTCTCCGTTAGACGCGTGCCACTGTTCTAAACAGCTGTGTACCAAACTTCTATTCCTCCAGGGTTCCAACCATCAGTCTCACTGTGTACACTGCTCTCTCTCTGTGGCACGATGCCAGCACCACCGCCAGCACCACCGACCGTCTATTATCCGTACACGGTGACCAATAGCTACAAAGGGTATGTTTCCGATGGTGCCGCGGCCGGACGAGGGCACGCCGTCAACTAACGCGTCTGCATCAGGGGCCTCTTCATGCGAACGTACAGCCGCAACGTCCGGCGGGCCTGGGATGGAGAGGATTATCGGCCTCCCAAACGCCAGCGGCTCGATGGCCACCTCTACGCGCTGTCGGCCTCGACCAACAACGAAAACGCGGTCAACCCACTCGATCTGGAAGACAACTTGGAACGCGCCATTCGCGAGACCAGTGTAGCGGCCCTGTCATCATCCCCGTCGCGGAAGAACAGCACCATCTTTTCGCTGGCCGAGTCGCAGGAAGATGAACATGGCTCGAACACGATTACGCCTCCGTCGTCGCCACCCCCGCCCGCGCTGCAACTGACCCCTCCCAACGTCAAGGCACGGAAGCCCACGTTCTCGTTCCTTGACAAGAACAAGAAAGAAAAGGAAAAGGTCAAGAAGGCGAGACGGCGACCGGATGCGCTGTCCGGTGCTGCTCGAAACGCGCGCGATGATTCAGAGCCGCTCTCGGAGATCCTCAATTCGAGTTCGCGCGCACAAACATGCCAACCCGCCACGGGTCAGAGTGAAGAGTCGCAAGGTCCATTGCCACCTCTGCAACCGGTCCCAACACCATTGAAACCGTCGGCGCCGAAACAACTAGTCCAAACAATCCTCGATCTAGGCCAGCCACTCACTCCCACAATGTGTCCGCAGTGCCAGATGCCATACCACCCCTCGCAACCGGAAGATGTCCAGTTGCACAATATGTTCCACAACCGACACAGTGCCGGCATCGAGTTGGGCAAACCCTTCCTCAAATCAGCCATGCGATGGTGCTACGAAGTGTCGTACATCCCGGGCGCTGTCGTCGTGGTCGACCGCAAGATCGCGATCCCGGGCCGGAAAGCGGTTCAAAGAGTGCTGGAGATCGTGAATAAAGAGCTTGGAAGCATCGACATCAAGGAAGAGGACTTGTGGAGTCAACGTGCCATCCCTGGCGAGAATGACGTCGATGGCTCGGGGGGAAGGAAATGTGATCGGTACAAGGCATTCTTACACGTCGTGGATGGAAAGTGTGTGGGAGTGTGCCTTGCCGAGCGCATCGCGAAGGCCCACCGCGTGCTCCCCAGCGATTCCTCGTCGAACGACGCGGCGAAGCTGAATGGGCATGTCGCTGCCTCGTCAGCTTCAGGATCGACGGGACACACCGCGCAAAATGGCCACTCTCAGTCTGAGGTCTATGGAGACGCAAAGCCGGATCCGCTGACGCCGACATCGCATGTACACTCGTCGAGCATCCGCGTTTCTGAAGAGACGTACCCTGCCGTGGTCGGCGTGAGCCGAATCTGGACGAGCAAGGCGTTTCGACGCAAGGGCATCGCCAACAACCTGTTGGACTGCGTGATGAACCAGTTCATTTATGGGATGGACATCGATCGGTCAGAAGTTGCGTTTAGCCAGCCCACGGAGAGTGGCGCCGCATTGGCGAGGGCGTGGTTTGGGGAGGAGGACGGTTGGGCCGTCTACAAAGAGGAGTAGCCGTCAGCGGCACCGGGTGGACAACCGGATCTTGACAATATCGGCAAGCACACCAGTTGTGAGCAGGAGACTCGAAGGTCGGGCGCTACCCGAAACGCAGCATACACGATCTGGGGCGTCACCACGGCGGATGGAGGGCTCGCCGAACGGTCGACTTGGGGGAGAGTTTGCAAGGGAAGAAAAAACGTTCTCTTTGGCACGCAGCCGTGTATACTTTTCTTCCCATTTATCACTTGGTTTGGCCTCCTGAAAAAGTCCAGTGCATCAAATTCAAAGGTCTCGAGAGGAGGACAAACAGGCAAAAGATTTCTTTTTGTGTCTTATTTACTGTCTTACCAATGCACTTACACTGGGCAAATGTACGCCTTCATTACACGCCCTCCACATGCCCTGGCACTTATGGGGTTTCCTTCTTTCTGATTTTTTGAAATGGATAACTTTGAGGCCAGAATGAGATGGAATGAATGAAATGATGTGCCATGAAGGAATTGACAAACTGACGGGGATGAGATGATAAGAGTGAAGTATTCTTCTATCTTTCTTGCCAAATATGAATGTTTTTTTCTCAGGAGAATTGAAACGCTGCGGCGTTGGCTGGGAGATGAGTTTCCTCGCCTCGTCTTTCGATGACCTGACTTGGCAGACGGGCTGCCTGCTGGAGGAAGGGGTGGTATTATTCAGGGAGACCGGTTCACTCCACCGGTTTAGGGAGAAGAGAATAGAGAGAAGGGTGAGGAGCTTTGGCACGAGGTTTCCAGAGAGGTGGTCTTTGATGTGATGAGAGAAGTGTAGATCTCTTTATTGGAGGTGGAACGCTTTGCATTCAATTTGTTTGAAGATTGTTGTCGTCGGCCAGAAATTGCTTGTATCGTTCCTTGAACGATCGTAGAAGGACAATCAGACCTAGCCGCTGAGACAGGTCACTCTCCAAAACAACGGCAGCCATGTCTTCTGCTCTCTTCAGCTCGATAGGTGGAACCGGTTTCGCGTGGTTATTGGCGCAATCTGTAACCTAGATTGACTGTACCTGACGTCCACTCGAGTTGAGATGGAGCAGGAGAATTGAAGTGCAGAGTGGTCTTTGAATCAAATGACCAATTTGTTCACATACCTACCATGGAATATAGCACATCCCAGAAACTGTTGATTTGATTAGATCGGCCATTGGACGCTGGTGTCCAAGCTCGATTTTGGGCAGCGTCCGGATGGCCGTGGAATAAACAGCAGCCCAGTAGCATGTGAAGATCGCGCCGTCCCACTTCCGCTGGTGTCAGCGGGTTTGGAGCAGAGGCAAGCTATGACGGGCCGCGTTGTCCAAGTGGATTGCTGAGACCAAGTTGTCGATAAGGAGCCACGAGGTTGGGACACGATCCCTATTCAGGCCTCTTCGACGTCAGCACCGCAGGCAAACTTTGACTGCGGATTCACGGTGAAATGGTCAAACAGCTTCCAACATTTCGCGCCGGTCACCCCAGTCAGCTTGCGCGGCCTCGGGCCAATCTGCCTATGGACCGAGTCCGTCCATTCATGCGAATCCTGCTCCCCGAGTCTGCAGGCTGCGAATGTCGACAATATTGCCGCTGTGGTCAAATGCCGTGGATGAGGCGGTATGACGCCGGTGCCGCTGGTGCTGTTCCCCCCCCCCCCCCCCCCCCCCCCAAACCCACCCCCCCCCCCGGGCTAAGAAACCAAACCCCAGGAGGGGCCCGAGTTTGTCTCAGCCATCCAGCTCGTGCGGCAGTGGAGCTGACAAACAGCCCGGCTCAGCAAACGTACCCTCTCAGCGAGTGGCGCTTGGCAGCTCGGATAGTCGTGAATTCAAATCTCGCGGTTGGCCTTTTAGAAGAAGCAGAAGCAGAAGCGGAAGCAGAGGAAGCCAAAGACAGCCCGCCGAGGGAGTCAGTCAATCGTCGCCTCTGGCACGGCCACCGGCACAGGCATTGGCGCCGACACTGGCACTGGCACTGACACTGGCATTGTCACTGCGATAAGGCTACATCAATGGGCCGGGGGCGGACAGTATTGAGCAACAAAAGGCTGCCCTGACTGACTGCGCTTGGGCGGAGACAACGCCCTCGATGGCGCCATTGGGCCCAACAATCAGCAAATCCCAGCCCTCGATCTAGAATCCGCTCGTCCCAGCCATCTCTACCGCAAAGCATATCCAGCGCTGAACGTACCATGGGCTCTGATCCTCGTATCTGGATGGTCGTCCTTCGCTTACCAGACAAGTTTGTTGGCCCAGGTGAGGCCGGTTATCAGAAGCTGGCAAAACCTTTGGGGCGTCGGACCTCGCAGCGCAACGGACATCGGACAGCGGATGGTCAGTCAGGCATTCATGATGTGCAGCTATCGCGTCGACTCTGCCCGTGACAGGCGATATATTTATTGCATCGAAGAGAGGCCGATGGAGTTGTGGTCTTTGACATGCTGCGGACAAGAGTGGAGTTGAAGTCAGCCTAGTCTCCGGCCGCAGCGGTTCCAGTGACATGATTGACGGACATACTGCTTGAGCTGCTGCACAGCAATAGTGTGGTCCCTTACCCTTGCATTCATCTTGTTCTCGCTGGGGCTCCCCCTTCCAGTGGGTCCGGCCGTCCCCTGTCAGTGTGTCTGCATCTGCGGCTATGAGTGCGTGGCCTTGCCCGAACCAGCCTGGCTCTCAACGCGGATATTTCCCTTCTCCTCCCTCATTCTATTGACGTCTTGCTCTTTGGTTGCAGATTTGCTCCGGATTGGGCGATTCCGCTCATCATAAGCGTGTGTCTGGTTCACTCGTTTCCCCAGGCTGTGTTCACCTCGCCAACGTGTCCTGTCGCTCCTGTTGATCCCACACGTTGAATGACGGACTCTGAAATTTGTCTCCTCCCTCCCTTTCTCTCGGCGACGTCCACGTCATCCACCACAGCGATTGCAACGACCAGGACGACCACCCGGCCACTCGCTCCGCTCATCGTTCGTTATAGAGACGTGGTCGTCTCGCCGCTGCTCAGTGAGGCAGGCTTATGACCCGACGACTCACCCTCAGCGGCGGTCGCTCGGAAATGGGCCTGCTCGCAGACCCGGTCGAGCCAGAAACTCCTCCTCCCGGTTGGTCGCCGGCCAAACACGACTTCTGGCGGAAGCCGTCGAGATGGCAAATCTGCATGCCCCGGCTCCGCTTGATGGCCAAGGTCCTCCTCTCACTCATCTTGCTCGTCCTGGTCTTCAAGGTCTTGGATCAAAGCCCGCCCCCCGAACGGCCTCCCCAACATCTCGAGCTTCCCGAGCATCCGGAGCAGTCTGAGCAGCCTGAGCAGCCCGAGCAGCGACTCGAGCAGGTTGAGGAGGACCCTCCGCGCACGCTGACCAACGACGACGTACCCCCGATGACCGAGGCCCAGATGGTCGAAGTGGGAAAGAAAGAACAGTGGATATGGAAAGACTTTAGCACGTAGGCACACCACGGCAGAGATGCTCCGTCTTCCCCTTTCAAGGTCCGTCCGTTCGTCCGTCACTGACCCGTTCTCGCAGACACGCCGGCTTGACGCGTGGAATGTCGCATCTGGAGACGTGCGCGAGTGGACAAACAAACTGCGCCAACAGTGGGCCACGGCCGGTGCGCTACGATGGCTACAAGCATCTCCAAGTACCGGTCGAGCACATCGTCTCCTGCATCGGCCCGCGGGGATTGGCTCTCAACGAGAGCGATGAAGACGCCGTCTGGGCGTATCCTGGCAAAGCGAATGGTAGGCGGTGGCCGCCCATGTCCTCCTCCGCCCACCTCGCCGGTCAGGTGGCTGACATTTTCAGGTGCTGTCGACCCTATACTGGGCTCGTACAAAGCTGCCGGCCTGGACGGGGACGTCTCTTTCGACCGAATTGGGCGTTACCAGGCCTACGGCCTCGACCAATTTGACGCACTGGATCCCGAAGACTCAAAAAAATCGACCGATGTCGACTGGGACAGTGTCAAGTGGGGTGCTCTTCAAGACCAGTGTGTGGCTGCCAACAAATGGCGCTTCCGCCCGATCAAGGAACACCCGGACCCGGCCGTTCAATATTCCCACCTCAAGCACAGCCATGAGGAGCCGCCCGCTCGAGAGGCGTCTTCGCCCGACACAGGCCTGGCCAACAAAGTGAAGCGGACCGCCATTCTCATCCGCGTGTGGACCGGGGCCAAATGGACGGCTGATGCGGTCATCAACATTCGGGCCATGGTGGCCGAGGCGGCCCTGGCCAGCGGGGGCCAGTACCAAGTGTTTCTCCTGTTGCACGTCAAGGATGAAAGTATCCCGCTCTTCGTCGGCGAGGACCAGCCGCAAGCGACGATCAAAAAGTACGTGCCGCCAGAGTTCCACTCGATGACCGAGGTCTGGAACCACGCGCAGATCCGCGGCTTGTACTCCAACCTCGCCGAGCATGCCTTTGTGGGCCGATCGCCGTGGATGATCATTCAGTGGTTCGCTCGGAATCACCCCGAGTTTGATTTCTTCTATCAGTGGGAGTTCGACGTCCGCTTTACCGGCCACTACCTCGACTTCTTCGAAGGGGTGGCCGAGTTTGGCCGCAAGCAGCCGCGAAAAGGCATCTGGGAACGAGCGGGTCGCGTTTACATCCCCACGGTGCACGGCGACTTTGACACGGATTTCCGGAATTCGACTCGGCTGGAGGATCCCCATCATGTTTGGGGTCCGGTCGCGGTCGAGGGCGTCAAACCCCGCGGCCCCCGGCCTCCCCACAAGGAGGCCGAGGACGACTATCAATGGGGCGTCGGCGAGGATGCCGACTGGATCGGCTTCTTGCCCAGTTTCAACGTCACCAACACCAATTGGTGGTTCCGAAACTACCTCTGGGGTTATGCTCAGGGCAAATCGACCCCGAGACGCGCCACGCTGATCGCCCAAGGTCGGGTCAGTCGACGGGTCCTGGAGATTATGAACTATGAGAATGCCGAGAACAGCCATCACATCGATGCGGAGATGTTCCCGCAGACCATGTGTCTGCACCATGGATTGAAGTCCACCACCTTTCCACACCCCATTTATGCCGATCGCCATTGGCCGAAGGAGGCCCTGCAATCCACATTCAACGGGGGGCCCTTTGGCCAGGCCGGTGGCTATTGGAACAGCACATTCAGCAAGTGGAACGAATTTGCCTGGACCAACATGACTTGGTATTATAGTTCGGCCCAGGCGATGCCCATCTACCAACGATTCCTGGGCACGGCCGCCCTCGAGAGTGGAGGACAGGAATGGGAAGACGTGTATGGCAGAACGGTCGTCCGTCCCATGCTGCTCCACCCGGTCAAGGGTGGCAAAGCCTGGCAATGGACCGAAAGTGGCTGGCGGCAGACGAAAGGCGGAAGGTGATCCTGCCGCCGCCGCTGCTGCTGCTGCTACCGCTCCTGCGGATGACGACGTCCTCCTGATTTTGCAACGAACATAAATGCTCTCATGACTCGCTCTCCTTTTTCCCTCGGCATCACCAGGCGTCTGGAGTTGAGGAGAGATCGCGTCGTCGGTCTGACATCGGCCGACATGCCGCCACATGCAGGCACCATTTGACCACGCTTCATGTTTTGCTGATGGAGAGGGCGGTGCCGGGGGCATTGTACAGACTGCATGATTTTCATGCGGATGTGGACCAAGATGCGTGGACGTGGTGCATTTTTGGCGAAGCGATCACATACATATACTGACAAGGTGATCGTCAGCATGGATAGAGAAGCTGCAAAGCTGGGCGGCAAATCCGAGCTGTGAGGCTGGATATGCAGACATAGAGCACCAGCGTTAATAGTAATTTCGTCGAGTGACCATTGTCCGGGCCTGCCTCTCCATCTCCTAAGGGACGCCATTCGCAACATCTCGTCAGATATTCAACCTCGAATCCTACGAGGAAAAATTGTCAACGACGATGGTAAGTCGGTGGTTGTAACTCAGTACTCACTGGTGAGGTCGAGTAAATAGCGCCAAGGGAGTATGCAACTTTATGCGAATTGCTCGTCCTGTCGGTCCGAGCGCCTTCAATGGATCCGAAAGCCACCTGATTGCCTGCCTGCTATGCTCACCCACAACTACAAATCAATCTTCTCGCCAATTCGACGATCGACAAATTGGACCTTTTGCCGTTCCAAGGGCGCATATGCTGTGTACATGGCTCTTGAAACCTGATGTCCACAAATCCTTTCCGCCGTAGTTCTCTCAAAGGTCCTGGCGGCAGCACGACCACACCGACTTCGGACACGAGCGGGAGCACAGCTGTTCCTCTGTCGCTTGATACCAGAGGCATGTTCGACCTTCCCCCTTCCTGTTGGATGCGTCTGACTGATTGTGGTGCCCTCGTGCAGCCCCCAGCACGTCCCAGAAACATGTGAACTTTGCCTCCCCGCCAGCGATCCCCATATCGCCCGTGTCATATCCTCCCTCGCCAGAATCGACCAGGATTTCCCCCGCCTTCCCGGCGGTACGGCCATCACTGCCCAGTCCAACCGACTACAGGGAGGCATTGCAGAGCGATCCCTTTGAGGCCGAGCCCTCCGATGGGGAGGATGACCGAGCGATCCATGCGGCGCTTCAAAATGCCATGACAAACGTCGCCATTACCGCCCCGGCTGCTGGCCGAGCTGGGCCGTCGAGAGAAGACGCGGTCAAGGACACATTGGGTCGCTTTGCTCCCGGCCCCCGTCGCCCTGCTAGCCATCCGACGAGCGGGAGCGTGAAGGACCAGAGCGGACCACCAAAACATGTCATGGATGTCGATGCCTTCAAACGGCTATTACTGACCGGCGACAGCGGCACTTCGACTCCCAAAGAGACCGCGGCGCACATTTTACACACAAATCCCGGCCAACCTGTAAGTGATAGTAGCTCCAGCACGGACTCTGCCTCCATCTCACAACCATCGATTTTTGAGACTGTCCAGGCGGCGCCCGAGGCTAGCCCTCGGTCTTCATATGAGCTGGAGACGGATGACACCGACGATCTGCGGCCTGGCGGCTTCAGTTTCGCCTCTGTCTCGAGTCATGACAGTAAGAAGCCGCCGCCGCCGCCTCCCAGCCGTCGTGGCAAACCGATTAAAGAGCATCCGGAGGAGCCGCCATTTTCGAGCTCGGTCGCCCAGCACACGGGTGACGCATCATCTCCTCTATCCCCAAGCAGAGACCATGGCCCGCCCGCTCGGTATTCTCGCGTCTTTCCTAGCGACCACGACGAGCAGACGAGCAGCGGCCTTCCAACGACGGGAGCAGAACCCGCAAAGTCGGTCCCGCCCGCTCCTCCCCTCTCACGGAGAAAGAGTCAGAATACCGCTGTGACTGGTGCTGCTGCCACGACGACTACCGCGGCCATATCGTCTTTATCACGAAACAACCCTTCTCGCCATTCTGGAAATGCGCTGTCCGACGTCCCCCCGAGCCCGTCATCCACGACGTCCGTCGCGAGGGTGGCCCCCCCTCCGCCTCCATCTAGACGGTCGACCAGTGCCAGCGAAAGAAGGTCGTCGTTAGACAACATCATCCCCCTTTCAGCCGTGGACGACGCCACGAAGCCCCACGTTCTGCCCGACTTCGACTCACATGCCGCAAACTTGCGGCCGCCGCTGGGGCCCAGTCGGACGTCATCGTCCTCGAAACGGCTGAGTCAGGGCCATCCACCACCATTGCCACCACCACGGAGAAACAGGGGGTCAAGTAAGAACAGTATGGACGGACATGACCCTTCAGCACCCAGCGTGGGGCTTCCCAATTCTGCCAGGAATAGCGGAGATTTTCGACCACAAAAGGCAGAAAGCGGCACGGCAATGGGAAGCTCAAACGTCGTTGACATCCTCGCAGATCTTGCAGCACTTCAGAAGGAGGTGGATGCGGCGAGAGCCAGCGCTCGCAATGGCTGACGATCACTTTGAACCTCATGTATAAATAAATCCGCCGAAATGAGTTGGCTAGTCGGTCTTGGTGGACACTGTGATGGATTCAGTGCCGATCACGACAACATACATAGAGTTAGCTGTAGGATTGGATCGTACTGCCCTGATCCGAATCCGCCGCAAGGATTCTGCCATCCATGTCAGGGGTCGACCCCCTTCTGCAAAAGCCGGCGAGGCTCTAACGCCCTAGGTCACGTGATTTCGCTTAATGCAGAAATACGTCATCCCAGCCCAAGGCGCGCCAGATCTGGGGTCCCGGGCGCCGCCCCAGAGTGCACTGCCCACCCCTCAGAACAAATCGTCCAGATGCACCATTGCAACGACGACAGAAGCAACTCGAGGCTGATGTGACCCGAACCTCGCTCGAGATCCTTTGTGCTCCATCCTCGTCCGACATTCGATCTCAGCAACAAGCACGGGGTCCCTGCCTTCTCACCCCAGGATTACCATTCCGCAGGAGGCACCTCAGCACAGACACGGTGGTGGCACCAGTTGTCTTTCCTCCCAACATCGGGCTGCCCTCTCGAGCGGTTTCCCCTTGTCTGACCTTGCCTTGCCAATCCGCTATCTTCCTCGGCAACACCGACCAAAAAGATCATCGACAAAGATATGAGAGACATGGCGAGCAGAGGTCCTACACTCATCAACCGTAAGTCGTATTTCCGAGGACTGCCAGCGTCGGGCTAACGCTCTGTATTTTCAGTGCCTCCTCCCCCGTCAGATCCCACCACTCCGAGTGAGATGGGCCCTGGCACGCCCAACTCGACCACGACATCTCTGTCGGCGCTGTCTGTCGTCGCCATCAAGGATGGTGCCATGGGTCACGGCGGGAGGGGTGCCACGGCTTCGGCCAATACACTCGAAGCCGAACGAGCAGATCGCATCTCGCGTCTGGCAGGTCTGGAACGAGTCGCGACACGGCCGACGCCGCTGGGCCATCTGGCACCGGGCTCGACCTACCCGCCGGGTTTCTTTGACAATACGCCGCAATTCAAGGAACGAAGCACCGTGGGCAGCGCCAGCGCGACCGGGAGCGTCGGCGGCAGAACCACCTGGGCCAGCGGGAGTATCGACTTCGATGCCGACAAGATGAGTGAAGACCCGGACGATGGCGACTCGAGCAGTGGTGGACTCAGTGATGAGGATAAGGCGAGTCTGGTGGGCTTTGGCGAAGGCGCCGGCAGCACCGTCAGCGGCCCGGTTTCGACGGGGAATTTCCGGACGAGTGCGGTGCGACCAAATGCGACGGCTAGTCCGTCCACACCACGGACGGGTGCCCTGCTCTCCTCCGGCCAGAGCACACCCATGAGTGGAATCGGACCCAACGCCACGCCCAGCAGTACGGATCCAAAGATGATGGACGGGATGAGCTATGACGCCAATGTGGTCGATACCACCATGCAACCCGCACCGCCAATCGATCATCCCTCACACGAGCCTGGATTCAGGGGCGTTGGAGGAGAAACGGTGGAAGCCATCATCAGGAATCGTCTGACCAACACCGACACCGACCTCGCCCGACGTCCGACGGACCGTTCAGACGGCCAGAATTTGGGGGGATTTCCTTTTGAGAAGGAATGAGCATCATGGTGGACCGACTGGGAAACGGCGTTACAGGCGCCCTGTCAAGGATGGCTGGCATAGACGGGACGGAGACGGTCTCTGGTTGGGAGGTCAGGCTCCTCCACGGCTAGCGATGGGCAGGCACTCGGCAGGCGCAGATGAGCAAATGTGACTATGATTGAAACAATTCCAGCGGCTATCCATACTCTGATGCCAGAAGGACCCCGAGACATGTCGTCCTCGGCCTTCCATTGACCTTCCAACCAGGCCCGGCTGGCAAGGCTAGGCAGGGAGGCGCGCGACCTTGGCGCGAATCACTGCACCGCCAGTTGGCCGCCGAAAACATGGACAACTTTTTCTGGCATCCCTCCACCCACCGACTCGTCTTTCTCCTGCACTCTTACTTCCCACTCCTCCTCCTCCCCTCCGCCCACGTCTCGTCAGCAAGCAATTTGCTGGTCTGCCGCAATAGCTGACATTTACTTGTCAAGTACGGCAGACTCGAATTGTGGCAATTTCGGGCCATTTTGCACGTTTTCCCGTCCTGTGCCTCGATCTTCTCGACCACAGCACGCCTCCTAGACACGGCACCCGGAACTGTGACCAGACGGACTCGATTTCGGACTCGGAGCCTGCCTTGAAGATGACTGTTACAACACAGTTTGCCTGTGGGTGGTGGTCGCCGGAGCCATTTGGTTGGACTTTGCAACATGATGCTAACGTGGGACAGTTCGCACCCTCAAGGGTATTGGAGTGGTGAACGGAGCGCCGACGTACGAATCGCTGCCAGGTTTCACACGGTATGTCCCCACGGTCTCCTGGCCGATCCCTTTGGCTGAGTATTGCAGGCCCGAAGGAAATCTCCGGTGCTGCGCCTACTCGCCCTGTGGTCGCTATTTTGCCTGGGCGGAGATTGAGAAGTGAGTGGTCGACCGCTTTGCCATGGCTTAGACTTGAGACGCCTGACTGGCTGGAAGGGTCAATATCATCGACGCCGATACGGGGGCGATCATCTCCACTCTCCCGGCTGACAACGTCTTCGAACTGGGCTTTTCACCGCTGGGCACCTACATCATTACGTGGCAACGGCCGTCCAAGGACGACGCCGGCGATGCCGTCAAGAATTTGAAGGTGTGGCTGGTCATCGACGAGAAAGCACTCGCCGAGGGGGTGGAGAAAGAGACGGTGGGCCGCTTTGTCCAGAAGTCGCAAACAGGCTGGAACCTGCAGTACACCTCTGACGAGCGTTTTTCCGCCCGCGTGGTCACCAACGAGGTGCAAATCTACGAGAGCCATGACTTGAGCAATGTGTGGAATAAGCTGCGAGTCGAGGGAGTGGCCGACTTTGCGGTCTCGCCGGGCAAGGCCCACTCGATCGCCGTTTTCATCCCCGAAAGAAAAGTGTGCTGTGCGACCTCGACGGGTGAACATTGCTAACCCTCTCCCAGGGCCAACCGGCTACTGTTCGAGTCTACAACGTGCCCAATTTCACCACGCCGGCGTCCCAGAAGAACTTTTTCAAGGGGGACAAAGTTCAACTCAAGTGGAATGACAACGGGACTTCCTTGATCGTCCTGGCGCAGACCGAAGTCGACAAGACCGGCAAGAGTTACTACGGCGAGACGACGCTGTACCTTCTGAGTGCCAGTGGCGGCTTTGACTCGAGGATCGAGCTTGGTATGTCAACATGCCCTCTGGCCACCCTTTCCTTTTTCCCCGCTGACAGGTCATCGATCAGACAAAGAAGGTCCGATTCACGACGTGACGTGGTCGCCCAAGTCCACCAGCTTTGCCGTCGTCTATGGGTATATGCCGGCGAAGACGGTGATTTTCAACGCCAAAGCTCAGGCCGTGCACAGTTTTCCCCTTGGCCCGCGGAATACCGTCTCCTTCTCGCCGCACGGTCGCTTCGTCCTCGTCGCCGGGTTTGGGAACCTCGCGGGTCAAATGGACATCTACGACTTGGAAAAGGACTTTGCCAAGATTTGCACCATCGAAGCGAGCAATGCCAGTGTTTGTGAGTGGTCGCCGGATGGACTGCACATTCTCACCGCGACCACATCGCCCCGTCTCCGCGTCGACAATGGGATCCGCATTTGGCATGCCGGGGGCCCGTTGATGTACAACGAGGACATGAACGAGCTGTACCGTGTCGCGTGGAGACCACAGCCACCGGCGGTGCACCCCCTGCCGTCAAATCCATTTTCGCCCATGCCGACGCCACATGTCAGCGCCACGCAATACCTGGCCGCTCGAAAAACGCCCAGCAAACCCGCGGGCGCGTACCGGCCGCCCGGGGCCCGGGGCCAGGTGACACCGTTGGCCTTCAAGCGCGAGGACGAAGGTGGTGTCGCTTTCATCCGGAACGAGGCCTCTTCATTTTCGAGCACCATCAACGGATTCGGCAAGCCTAAACAACGCATCGTTCCTGGCGCGGAGCCCGTCGACGAGAGAAAGCCGCTACCACCGGGAGCGGCACCAGGAGGCGGTGTGAGCCTGACGGGAACCGGGGAGGGAGCAGACGGAGAGCCGTTGTCCAAGGCGGCAAAGAAGAACGCGAAGAAACGAGAAGCTAAGAAAGCCGCTGCCGCCGCCGCTGCTGCCCGAGAGCAAGGAACGGCCAACCTCGCACCAGAGTCCGCGGATGGTCGTGCGAAGAGCCCCAGTCGCAGTCCGGATGGTCGGGGTCATCAGCGCAGTCGAAGTCGAAACTATGTCCCTGCTGTGACGGCACCTCCAGGACTGGATCCGCCGAGCGGGCCCAGGAGGGATCGCAGTCGAAGCAACAGCAGAAGACAGCGTGGTGACACGACATCCACGGCTCCTTATGTCAATGGAACGTCAAAGGGACCTGGCGCCTCGGCCACGCCAAACCAAAAGCTGCGAGGGCCACCAACATCCGTCAACACCACGGCCCCCGTTCCGGCGCCTCCCGCTGTCCCTTCATCGGCACCGGAGTTGGACATGACCAGCCCGATCACGCCCACGGGAAATCTGCAGGACAAGAAAATCCGAGGACTCTTGAAAAAGATCCGAGCGATTGACGATCTGAAAATGAGGTTTGCCGGAGGGGAAAAACTCGAGGACACACAGATGCGCAAGATCGCCAGCGAGGACACCGTCCGGAAGGAGCTGGCGGCGCTGGGGTATCAGGGCTAGCGCCGCTGGGATCCCGACTTATGGGTAATAGGTATCTGACGCTCAGTTGACATGGCTGATGCAGCAGCCGTGTCTTTGTGTGGGCATTACACGCGCATCCATTGCAACGGAGTACCGCTGATGGAAGGTCTTCTGACAAGGATCTAAACAGATACACAACATTTGCATAGCGTCAGGCAAGGGATGGAGCCGGCCCAACCGAGCGAGCTTTTGGTTGAATGATATTTTGGAAGGACCGGCGTGGCATTTTCTACCAGAGGCCGATTGCGGACCAGACTGGACTACAAAACGTGCCGATCACGCGGCCGAACAATATCTAGTCTTCCGTATCGAAGTGAATACCACGAGGCCACAGATGGGAGACTTTTCCGGGTCAGCAACAGCGTCTGGCGATGCAGTTGCTGGAGGAGAGACCATGTGATTTATCAATGCCACCGACGAGTGGACATTTTGCTTGGCTCTGGGAGGAACGGCACCAAGAAATAGTCGTAATGGTTGAAATTCACAGCATGGCGTCGTCGACTTGATCCATCCCTTTGCCCGTGTACCATTCCTGGTGCCTCGCCACCATCGATCCACAGGGCGAGCCCGGGCAGGATGTCCAGCCTGGGCAGCGGACAGTCCAAGACTCCGAGTGATAGGGTAGGTCCTCGGCCAAGGAGAACAAAGACGTGCCGATCTCTTCGACTCAATCTCGATCAATGAAATTACATCCCGCCCCGAGACGCGTGGCAGGGGCTTGGGCTTGGGCTTGGGCTTGGGGCTTGGGGCCGGGTCCAACTCATGTCATACGAGGCCATTATGATTGTAGGTTGAAAGAATAGACGTGCCAAGGCACCAAGCGGCTTGGCGGCAAGGTAGAGACCACACCTAAGCGAACCGATTTGACTTTTGTGGCTTGGATCATGCTTAACAAGCTTGATAGGCTTAAGCATCGCTCAATGCTGACGCGCCTGTTGGGTGGGGAGATGGAACGACCCTGCGCATGCCGGCAGGTCAAGGCTGACACGAGGAGGGAGGTGGTGTGGGAGGTGGGCAGGCCGTGTCGTTGGCCGTGTCAGGGAGGGTGCAGGCGAGCTGTGCCTTTGTGCCTCTTGCTTCCGTTGTGATAACATGCAAAGAGATGAAACTGCCACCCACCGCTGACGCCGCCGAGAAATTGGTGTTACTCAATGCCCAGGCCGGCGAAACCTCCGAGCGGAGTGGAGCGCAAGGCACAGACCCATACCAAGGCCTACCAAGACTTATCGACACAGACGGTGCGGATTAGTTTATCTCCTTGGCTGTTTTTTCTGACCTGCCACTGACGCTTCCGGAAGCGATTGGACGCCGAGAGTCTTGGGACTCTTGGGAGCACATTTTGAGAGAGCGATCGGAGCGTCCAAGGTCTGGGAGGCAAACCATGGCCCACACGGCGAGTCATGTGATGCTAGGCCACCGTCAATAGACGGAGGAGGCCACCGTTTTCATTATTTGATTGTTTCTGGGCGAGGTGGACCTCGGACTGCCGGTCTCTTGGACACACTCTTGGTTTCTTGGTATTGTCTCGTCCCATGACCAAAGTGGCAGGACAGGGAGGACGTCCAAGAGAAATGAGTGGATGGACCATGGCCGTGCTGACAGGCAGTGTCCAAGGCTCCGCCATTCGGTCATGCACGGATGACAACAGAGCGGGGGATGGAGAAGGACGAGGATGACCAACAATA